>ENA-ORBV01000916-ORBV01000916.1-microbial-mat-metagenome-genome-assembly--contig:-NODE-916-length-67167-cov-11.893501_pt1 | contig 67167 bp, 53 predicted proteins | sample MGYA00237777_ERZ505514 | MGnify/ENA primary metagenome ERZ505514 (study PRJEB26160, sample SAMN06269048) | microbial mat metagenome | isolation source: Oligotrophic lake microbial mat | place...
CCCTCCTCACCCGCTCGGGCCGCCGCCGCCTGCTCGCCTTCATCACCCGCCTATACCGCCATGAGTTCTGGCCCGCAAACTTTTTCTATCTCCCGCTCTACGCCTACCTCCTCCGCCTCTCCGCCAAGCACGGCGGGGTCATGACTCCCAGCCACTGCAACCCCGGCATCGAGGCTGGCGGCGGGCTCATCGGAGAATCCAAATCACGAATCATGCACGGCCTGAACACCGGCGCAGACCACGCCGTCCGCGAGGCCGTCCTGCCCACATTCCTCATCGAGCCTGGCGACCTTTTGCAAAGAATGGCCGCCGTCCGCAACCTGCTCGAACAGCACGTCGCCACCCTCAGTTTCCCCTTCATCATCAAACCCAACGAAGGCCAACGCGGCTTCGGCGTCAAGCTCATCGATTCGTTCGACGAACTCACGACCTATTTCGAACAGATGCGCCGCCCCTGCGTCGTCCAGCCCTACCACGCCGGGCCCAACGAATGCGGCGTCCTCTGGGTCCGCACACTTCAAGCCTCTCCGCAGAACGAGCCGCAACTCGACGGCTCCACAACAAAGACCAAAGCGGGCCGAATCTTCTCCATCACCCGCAAGACCTTCCCCACCATTACCGGCGATGGCCAGCACACTCTTGAAGAACTCATCGAGTCACACCCTCGCTACCGCTGCCAGGCCGACATCTTCCTCACCCGCTTTGCCGACGAGACAACACGCGTCCTCGCGCCCAAAGAGGTCGTCCGCCTCGCTGTCTCGGGCAACCACTGCCAAGGCACGCTCTTCACCGACGGAGCCGACCTCATCACGCCCGAGCTCGAAACCGCCATCAACAGCCTGGCCGCAAACTTCCCTGGCGGGCTCGACTTTGGCCGCTTCGATATCCGCTACACCACCGACCACCAGCTCCGCCTCGGCCGAGGCTTCGCCATCGTCGAACTTAACGGAACCTTCAGCGAATCTACCAACCTCTACGACCCCAAACGCTCACTCTTCTGGGCCTATGGCGTCCTCTTCGCGCAGTGGAGAACGGTCTACGAACTCGGCGAATGGCGGCGGAAACAAGGCACTCCAGGCCTCAGCGCCGTTCAGCTCATCCGCACGACCCTCGCCCACTTCAAGCACCGCGACGGCCCCGCGATCGCTGACTGACCCTCGAGAATGCCGCATCAATCAACCCAGAATCCTCTCACAAACTCGACCGATCCGACGCTAAACTATCTGCATGAGCACGACCACCCCCGCCCACACCGGAACCACCGCGAACGCCACCAAGCCCGCCCTTGGTTCGCAGCCACCAGCCAAGCTCGACCCCAACGCCGTCACCATCTCGGGCCTCGTGCTCGATCCCGCGTACACGCCCGCCCACGCGCCCGAATCGCTCAAGCACATCGACCGCGACCTCGGCCAGGGCGGGCAGCCCGGCCAGTACCCCTACACCCGAGGCCTCTTCCCCAGCGGCTATCGCTCACGCCTCTGGACCATGCGCCAGTTCGCCGGTTTCGGCTCCGCCAACGACACCAACAACCGTTTCAAATACCTTCTCAGCCAGGCCAAGGGAACCGCCGCCAACACCGGCCTCTCCACCGCCTTCGATCTGCCCACGCTCATGGGCCGCGATTCTGACGACCCGCTCTGCGTCGGCGAAGTCGGGCGCTGCGGCGTCGCCATCGACACCATCGAGGACATGCACCGCCTCTACGCCGACATCCCGATCGACAAGGTCACTGTCTCACAAACCATCAACGGCCCGGCCGCCGTCATCTGGGCCATGTACCTCGCCATGGCCAAGCAACGCGGCATCTCCTGGGACACCCTCGGCGGCACGCTCCAGAACGACATCCTCAAAGAGTTCCACAGCCAGAACGAGTTCATCTACCCGCCCGAGCCCAGCGTCAAGCTCGTCGTCGACACCATCGAGTTTCAATCCAAGCACGTCCCCAAGTGGAACAGCGTCTCCATCTCCGGCTACCACATCCGCGAGGCTGGTTCCAACGCCGTGCAAGAGCTCGCCTTCACGCTCCGGGACGGCATGGAATACGTCGAGGCCTGCATCGAACGCGGGCTGGACATCGACTCCTTCGCCCCACGCCTCAGCTTCTTCTTCAACAGCCACAACGAGTTCTTCGAGGAGATCTGCAAGCTTCGCGCCGCGCGCCGCATCTGGGCCCGCGTCATGCGCCACCGCTACGGTGCCAAGTCCGAGCGCTCGTGGTTCATGAAGACCCACGTCCAGACCGCAGGCTGCTCGCTCACCGAGCAACAGCCTCTCAACAACATCGTCCGCGTCGCGTACCAGGCCATGGCTGGCGTGCTCGGCGGGTGTCAGAGCCTGCACACCGATTCCATGGACGAGACCCTCGGCCTGCCCACCGAGCAGGCCGTCACAGTCGCGCTCCGCACTCAACAAATCCTCGCTCACGAGACCGGCGTCACGCGCGTCACCGACCCGCTTGGCGGGAGTTGGTTCATCGAGCAACTCACCGACACCATGGAGAAGGGCGCTCTCGATTACATCTCCGAGATCGACGCGATGGGAGTGTTCGCCCCCGGCACCAAGCCGCCCGCTCCGCAGCCTGCCGCATCGGCCGACCTCACCCAGCACGCCGCGTACCGCTACCGCCCCACCTACACCCGCGGCGTCGTCGGCGGCATCAACAAAGGCTATTTCCGCCGCCAGATCGCCGAGGCCAGCTACCGCTACAGCGAAGAGTGCGAGGCCAACGACCGCATCATCGTCGGCGTCAACGCCTACAACGACCCCAACGAAAAACGCAACATCGACATCCTCACCATCCCCCACCAGGTCGAGGTCGATCAATGCTCGCAGCTCGAAGACTTCAAGCGCCGCCGCGACAAGGCCCAAGTCGCCCGTGCCCTCGACGCAGTCCGCGCCTCGGCCCGCTCCGGCGCGAATGTCATGCCCGCGCTGGTCGACGGTGCTCTCCACAATTGCACGCTGGGCGAGATGGTGCAGGCGATGGCAGATGTCTACGGCCGATACACGGGCGGGCCGGAGTGGTAAGTATTCGATCGCTTGGACATCACTCGATAGCAAGCCAATTCACCGGCTCGAACATTCCGAGAGGATCAACCATGCTTTACCCCACCCGTTCCCATCATCGCACGCTGGCAACCACCCCGCCCACCCTCAACTTTCGCACCCCCACCCGCCCTGGCAACGGCGCCGTCATCCTCTCTCTCCTCATCGTCGTCGCCATCGTCCTCTATCTCATGTTCGGCACCGGCGGCGGCAAAAAGAGCTATATGGACGAGGTTAAGCAGACCCGCGACAACGGCCGCGAGACCGCTCGCAAGATCAGCACCGAGCAAATGTCGCTGCTCATCGCCATCTACCGCCAGACCAACAACAAGCTCCCCAAGAACCCGGCCGACCTCGAATCCCCCAACGCGTTCAACGACCAATGGGGCAAGGAAATGACCTTCACCTTCGAGGAAGTCCGCGGCAAAACCACCATCAAGTACCACTCAGCTGGCCCTGACGGCGAACTTAAAACTCTCGACGACGTCGGCTACACCGACACCGTGCCCTATTAAGCGTTGATGAGCATGCCCTGCTTTGGCTGCTCACTCAATCACGTCCCCGAACTGCTCGCTAGTGTGCCCCGCGGCTGCGATCTCAAAGCGTTGGCGATAAAGCTCACTTCAGCCAACCCTTCACGCTGATCTGCTCGCTTGGCACGATCGCGACTCTCGAATGCAGATCGGAATCTATTACCCGGCAACCGTGTGGTCCTGCAGCTAAATTTGATCGAGTCACACATGCAAAGGCCTTCCTCGACAAGCGTCTATCAATGACAACACCCGCAGATCATTTACCTGCGAGAGTTTCATTCGTCAATCAGGGCGACAGAACGCCAACGAAACTTTTTCTCGAAGGCGTCGAGGTGTGGGTGCCGCGGATTCGCCGTTCGTGGGCTTGAAACGCTGTTCCCGCCGGTTAAGAGCAGAATGGCAATGCCAACAGGCACCGACCGTGAGGTCGAAGAGCAAAGGCATGAACTGTCTGTTCAATCGCAAGAAACGTCGCCAGTCTGGACCGTCTTGAGATCTTGACACCGAACTGCTTCAGTGGACTGCGAACACGCGTTGGTCGATCGGCAACTTGTTCGCGAGTACTGCAATCTAGGGGTCAACGAGAAGTGGCGAGAGACGTGATTGGCTATTCTGCTAATTGCGCCACAAAGCGGCGAATCCTCGAAATGGTCTGTTTGAACTGCCAGCTGGACCGCGCAAGTGCCGTGTTTACAACGAGAAAGCCCTTCGATGTGCTCCTCGAAGAGCTCATCGAAGAGCTTTGCTCTAAAACAAGTCGGGGTGGCGGGATTTGAACCCACGACCTTTTGACCCCCAGTCAAACGCGCTACCAAGCTGCGCTACACCCCGTCGGGATTTCGAGCCCGTGAGGGTACGGTAGGCGAGGACCGTCTCGCTTCCAAGTTCGACGGCGGTCGGGAATCTGCGGTTGGTCCCCTTCTTGGTCTATCGCTTTTCGCGCTCCGCTCGTCCCTCTCTTGCTTCACCACCAGTATCCTCTCACTCATGCCCTCTCTCCTCATCATCGGCGGCCACGTCATCGACCCCGCCTCAGGCCTCGACCGCGACGCCGATGTCGCCATCATCGACGGGCTCGTCAGCGCCATCGCCCCAAACCTCTCGCGATCACCCGCCGACCACATTATCGACGCCAGCGGCTGCCTCGTCACGCCCGGCCTGGTCGATCCGCACGTCCACCTTCGCGAGCCGGGGCACGAGCACAAGGAAACCATCGCCACCGGCACCGCGGCCGCCGTCGCGGGCGGGTTCACCACGCTCTGCTGCATGCCCAACACTCTCCCGGCCATCGACTCGCCCGAGATCGTCCGTTTCATCTACGACCGCGCGACCAACACTGGCGCGTGCCGTGTCTTCCCCGTCGCCGCCGCAACAAAAGGGCGGCGCGGCGAAGAACTGTCGGAGGTCCTTCTCTGTCATCGCGCTGGTGCGGTCGGATTCTCAGACGACGGCGACTGCATCGCCTCGGCCAGCATGATGGCCCGCGTGCTCACCACCGTTCACGCCACCGGGCTCGCGTTCATGCAGCACTGCCAAGAGCCCACCCTGACCCGCGGCGCCGCGATGCACGCTGGCGCGGTCTCGATTCGTCTTGGTCTGCCGGGCTGGCCACGCGTCGCGGAAGAGATCATCATTGAGCGTGATATCCGCCTCAACCGCGCGATCGGCTGCCGCTATCACGTTCAGCATCTTTCCTCTGGCAACTCCGTCGAGCTCGTCCGCGCCGCACGCCGCGACAAGCAGCCTGTCACCGCCGAAGCCTCGCCGCACCACCTACTGCTGACTGACGAGGCCTGTTCCGCCCCCGACGGCCGAAGCTACAACACGCTCGCCAAGGTCAACCCGCCGCTGCGCGAAAAGTCCGACGTGGACGCGGTGGTCAAGGGCGTGGCCGACGGCACGCTCACGATTCTCGCCACCGACCACGCCCCGCACTCAACGGACGAAAAATCTCTTCCCTTCGAGGAAGCTCCCTTCGGACTCGTCGGCTTGGAAACGGCGCTCGCGCTCTACATCGAGGCTCTCGTCACCTCCGGCGCGATCACCTGGCCACGCCTCATCGAACTCCTCACCATCGAGCCCGCCAAACTCTGCAATCTCCATCATTGCGAGATCGGCGCGCTAAAAATCGGCGGCCCAGCGGACGTGACAATCATTGATCCCACTCAAGAATGGACGATCCGGGCCGAACGGTTCGAGGGAAGATCAAGGAATACGCCGTTCGACGGGCGGAAGGTGAAGGGCCGGGCTGTGACGACGATCGTCGGCGGGACGATCAAGTGGCAGCAGGCCGAGCGAGTCAACCAACTCGCGGCGGTTTGACAGGAACCGCGTCTCCGCAGGTTTGCAGCGTTCTCAACGCCTTCGTCCCCGCGCTCGAGATCAGCCGCTGAACTCGCCTTGCTCGTTTCTTCCGGAGCAGATTCTCGGCTCGGGCCTTTCCTCTCCAAATAAAAAGGGCCGGTTGAAAACCGGCCCTACAAAAGATCGGAAGAGGAAAGAGGAGTCGGTTCGCAGTACCGACGTCCGAAGAATCAGCAGCCGGACTCGAAGGCCGCGACGTAAGCGTCGAAGTCGTCGCCGGTCACGAAGCCGTCCTTGTCGAAGTCCGAGGAGGGGCTGCCGAGCTCGAAGGCCGCGACATAGGCGTCAAAGTCGTCGCCGGTCACGAAACCGTCCTGATCAAAGTCCGACGGGCATCCTTGGCGGAACTCGATGTCGTCAAAGAAGACGGTGCCGGTGGCGGAGAAGGAGCCGAAGCGGAGAGCGAGGATGCTTACCGACGTGGCCTTGGGCGGGAACTGCTCGGCGATGAGCGTGAGATCGGAATTGGGAACAACCAGCTCGAAGCGAACCCATTCTCCGTTCGTGGTGCCGCTGATCGTCAACGACTCCGCCGCGGTGGCGATCGAGTTGTTGGGGCGACGAAACTCGAGCTTCAGGCCAGCGTTTGCACCAACGAGCGGCTGACCGGCGGGGATACGGTACCAGCCCGAGACGGTGATGTCAGGGCCCGGGACGGAGATGACGACGTTGTTCGTACTGCCGAGCTCGAACTCAAACTTGTCGGTGGTGAAGCCCCCAAAGTTGTTGCCGCTGGCGAGCTCGATGCAGTTGGTGCCAGTGCGAGCGACGAATGCGCCCAGGCCGTCGCCGGGGAAACGCCAGCGTTCGCCAGCGTTGGTGAAGTCCTTCCAACCGAGGGGGTTGTCGTTGGCACCGTTGGGGGTTTCGAAGCTGCCGTTAACGAGCGCCGCGACTTGGGCGCTGCTCGTGGCGGCCAAGCCTGCGATGGCGAGCGCTGCGCAGGCGGGGATAAACTTTGAGAACGTTTTCATAGCGAGATCCTCTCTAATCGTGGGTGAACCTGTCTGGGATGATCGGTGGCGAAACTCTGCAAACTCGGGCCGGTGAAACGGCCTGAGAATGAAAGCGCTTCCATTTGAGCGTTTCTAAGGCCTCGTGTCAAGGGCTTTGACTGGTTTTTTACAAGATTAACCGACCGGATCTGGTCCGGGAACAGAATCAGTGTGACTTTGGGGGTCGCGAGACGAGCGAACCCGGACCAGCTCTTTGATGAAGCGGGGGCTCGGAGAACCGTGCTACCAAGTACCTATCACGCCCTACTACCACCTGATTCACTCCTTGATGCCCTGTGTGGCGATGCCTTGAACAAACGCCTTCTGGGCGAAGAGAAACACGATCAGCACGGGCAGGATCACCAACGTGCTCGCGGCCATGAGCAGGTTCCAAGGTGTGTTGCCAGCCTGCGATTGATAAAGCTGAAGACCCAGCGCCAGGGTGAACTGATCGCGATCGCTCAAGAACACCAGCGGGGCGAGGAAATCGTTCCAGACGAAGATGAAGTGAAAGAGCGCGACGACGCCGAGCGCGGGCTTGGAGAGCGGCAGAATGATGCGCCAGAAAATCCCCCACGTGGAACAGCCGTCGATGCGGGCGGCCTCGTCGAGCTCGCGGGGGATCGACATGAAGAACTGACGCAGCAGAAAAATATTGAACGCGCCGCCGAACCAGGCCGGAACCCACAGCGGCTTGAGCGTGCCGATCCAGCCCAACTCGCGGAAGACGAGGTAGAGAGGGACCATCAGAACCGGGAATGGGATCATCATCGTGGCGAGGATGATCGCAAAGACGGTGCCCCGGCCGCGCCATTGCAGGCGGGCGAGCGCGAAGGCGACGATGGCGCTCGATAAGACCATCCCGATCACGCTGAGCGCGGCGATGATCAGCGTGTTGCGAAGATAGAGCGGGAAGTTCACAGTCGGGTCGTGCCAGACGCGCGAGTAATTGTCGGCAGCGATGGAAAAGGTTTGGCTGGCGGGCGTCGGAAGGAAATTGATACTTCGCTCGACGGTCTGCGCTTCGGGCTTGATGCTGGTGGAGACCATCCAGATGAGAGGGAGTGAGTACGCGATGCCGACGGCGATCAGTGCGGCGTACAGCAGCGTGCGGCGCAGGCGAGATTGAGACGCGGAATAGCTCATGCGGAGCGGTAAAAAACGAGCTTTCGGCTCACGATAAAGGTGAGGGCGGTGAGGACCAGAACGATCACGAGCTGGACCCATGCCATCGCGCTGGCGTAGCCCATCTGCCCGTAGGTGAAGGCCTTGTCGAACATGTACATGGAGTAGAAGTACGTCGCGCGGTCCGGGCCGCCCTGGGTCATGATGTACGGTGCGCCGAAAACTTGCGAAGAGCCGATGATGGCGACGATCACGTTGAAGAGAATCACGGGCGAGATCAGCGGCAGCGTGATGTGGTAAAAGCGGCGGATCGGGCCGACGCCGTCGATCGACGCAGCCTCGTGCAGCGATTCGGGGACGTCCTGCAGCGCGGCGAGGTAGATGACCACCGATTGACCGACGCCCCAGAGGCTCATCAACACGAGCGCGGGCATGGCCCAGGCCTTGTCGCCGGTGCCGCGGAAGCCGATCCACGCCGGGCCGTGGAGACCAAAGGGCTTGAGGATGGGATTGATGATGGCGTTGAGGAGCCCGAGTTCGCCGTTGAGGATCCAGAGCCAGATCATCGCCGACGCGGCCAGCGGCACAACGGTCGGGAGAAAGACGGCGGCGCGGAAGAAGCCAACACCGCGGACTTTGTTGTTGAGCAACGCAGCGATGATGAGGGCCGCTGCGGTGCCCAGCGGGATCGATGTCGCGGCGTAAATCGCGGTGTTTCTCAGCACGATCCAGAACACCGGGTCATCGAACATACGCCGGTAGTTGGATAGCCCAACAAAGAGCGGCGGTTCGAGCAACGGGTAATCGCAGAGGCTGTAGTACAGGCTCATCGCGGTCGGCACGGCAAGAAAGACGATGAAACCGATAAGCCACGGGCTGACCCAGATCCAGCCGAGGGTGTTGGCGGAGAGCGATCGCTGGCGCGGCAGCATTGGGGTCATCGATGATCGAGGCGTCTGGTTGGACATCGGCCTCACACCTTAGCACGAAGGGCGGCGCGGGCGTTGCGTTGGCGGGCGGCGTCGGCGAGCAAGAGCTGGGCGCGGTCCTGAACGCGCTGGAGAACGGCCTTGGCCGGTTCTTCGAGCCGCCAGAGCTTCTGGAAGCCGCTCTCCATCTCGTCCTTATATTCAAGCCAAACTCGAGTCCGGGGCGAGGTGAACGCACGCGGGCTCTTGGCCAACTGGTCGTGCATCGCGACGCAGCGGTTGGGGTGGGTGGCGAAAAACTCGGGCGTGCTGGTGGCGAGCGTCGAAGCCTTGCAGTGGATGCGGCTCAGCTCTTCAACGTTCTCACGCCGCTGCGTGAAGGCGATGAACTCCATCGAGGCCTCGGGGTTGCGAGCGCCGCGCGGGATGACCAGCACGTCACTCTCGATCAGGGCGACAGGCTGGGTTGGGTCGTAGAGGCTGTCTATCACAGGCATCGGGGCCGCACCGTAGTCGAGGTCGGGCGTGAATCGCTTGATGATGTTGGCAAGCCACGGCCCCTGCGCGACCATCGCGACGCGCCCCGAAAGAAAGCCTTGCTCGGCAGAGCTGTAGTTCCCGAGACCCGACTGCAGGCCCAGGAGTTTATCGACGCCGTAGTTTTTCCCATAGCTTTGAACCCAATCAAACGCGGCGATGTTCGCGGCGGCCGTCGCGGTGGCGCTGTCGGTGTCGAGGTCGTACAGCGAGCCGCCGAAGAAGTGGCCCCAGTCCCACGACCACCAGCCGGGCTCGGTGTGGACAAAGCCCACGCGCGACAGACGGCCGTCGGGCCCGGTGATTGTGAGCGCCCGCGCCATTTCGTCCAGCTCGGCGATGGTGCGAGGCGGACGCTCCGGGTCGAGCCCGCGCTCGCGGAAGATCGCTTTGTTGTAGTAGAGCCCGACGCTGCCGCAGGTGTTCGCAACCCCCCACTGCTTGCCCTGATGCTCGACGAGCTCGCGGACCGCAAGAGCATAATTTTCTTGCCTGATGCCCGCGCTCCGCGCGAGGTCGTTAAGCGGAAGGATCGCGTTGCTCTCGGCGTAGCCCGGGATGTTGTAGGCATACAGCCCGATGAGGTCGGGCGGCGCACCGCCCGCGATCGCGATCGCGCCCTTCTTGTCGATCTCGCTGATCGTGAAGTAACGGACAAAGAGTTTGGATTGAGATTGGTTGAATCGATCGACGATGCCCTGCATGGCCGCGCCCTCTTGGCCGGTCCACTTTTCCCAGTAATCAAGCACAAGCCGGCCGTCGCGGTTGTCCTTGGCGCCGCGCGGCCCGAAGAACGCGAAGCCGACGCCCGCGGCGGTGAGAGAGCCGAGCACGCCGCGGCGGGTGAGATCGGCGAGGCGTGATGAGGTAATGTGATCCATGACAGTCCCGGCCGCGCGGTCTCGGAAGGCTGAGGCAAGCCAGCGTATCAAAGATTGTACAGGAAGAGGTCGGGATGCAGGGAGATTTTTAGCGGATGCTGGCGGGAGAATCTGGGCGCGTCTCTGCGCGAACACGGGCGGGATTGAGGCACGGACTCTTGAGATGCGTTGAGGTTTCGAAACGAGCATTCCTCGCGCTCGAGGAACTCTTTCCATGCACCCGCCAAGGTCTATCGAACGTAGCTTTGAAGTGAGGGCGTCGGTCCACCAGTCGATTTCTGATCAGATCGAGAGCATCATTCATGACCACGACAAGATCACCCGCGCCCCCTGAACCTCTCTCGGCACGAAGAACTCACCGCGCTGGACGTGCCGTGAGACGTGCCTGTTTGTATCTGCTGATCTTTTACGTCATGTGGCTCGCGGCACTTACTTTTTTCCAAGAGAAGATGATTTTCCCACATGACCTCGCGGGCCGACCCCTGCACGACGCGCTCATCCCTCCCGAGGCACAGCGAGTGTGGATAACAACTGACGACGGCGCACGTGTCGAGGCGTGGTACTTCCCCACTGCCGACGCGACACGCCAAGCGCCCGCCGTGATCTTCTTTCACGGCAACGCCGAGCTGATTGATTTTAATCTCAGCCTTGTCAAACGCTATCACGACCGCGGCATCAACGTTTTGCTCCCCGAGTTCCGCGGGTACGGCCGATCTACGGGCAGCCCGTCGCAGAAAAGCCTGGTCACCGACGCCGCACTTTTCCTTAACTGGCTCGAAAGACAGCCTGGTGTTGACGCGTCTCGTCTCATCTTTCACGGCCGGTCTCTTGGTACCGGTATCGCCGTTCAGTTGGCCGCACTTCGCCCACCAGATGCGTTGATCTTGGAATCGCCATTTACCAGCATCTCTGCCCTGGCCGCGCGGTTCGGAGCCCCCGCGTTCCTGGTGCGTCACCCGTTCCGTACCGACCGCGTTCTACCGACGCTGAATTGCAAAGTCCTGATCCTTCACAGCCGCAGCGACGAGATCGTCCCGTTCGAGCACGCGCTCAAGCTCCACAGACTTGTGCCTGGCTCCGCCTTTGTTGAATTGGATGGGTCGCACAACTCTGGACTGAGCGAGCAGGCTGAGTACTGGGAAGCAGTGAACGGTGTGCTTGCCGGACTCTGATATAATCTCGGACAGTTCCAAATTCTCAGGAATTTCGACGGGTTTCCTGCTTGGAATCGAAACTTTCAGGAAGCGTGGCCCTCGGCGACTCGCGTTCAACGTCAAAGGCCGAAAGCCTTGTTTGGAAAACTATCTCTCTGAAACTTGCGAACGATCTTCACGCCTGCGGGCGGCTGCTCTGGCGAATCACCAGCGACGTACGCAGGCGGCGGCGTTCGGGCGCGAGCTGAGGGTTGCCGATGCGGGCCAGCAGCAGGTCGATCGCGGCCGACCCGAGTTCGGCCAATGGAACCCGGACGCTGGAGAGAGCGGGGCGCACGAGTGTGCAGAGTCGAGTGTCGTCAAAGCCGATGACGCGAAGGTCGGACGGCACGTGCAGCCCGGCCTCGTGGGCGGCGGTCATGATCCCCCAGGCGATCTCGTCGTTGCCCGCCAGCACGCCGCGACCGCGAAGGTGCCCGTCGCGGATCATCTGAGAGGCCCAAGCACGACCCCAGTTGACCGAGTATTCGCCGAAGAAACATGGTGAGGGGTCGGTGCTGCCGCTGTGGTTGGCCAGCACCGCACTGAAGGCCGCCGAGCGCTGGATAGTGTCGAAGTTCTCCGCGGGGCCGCCGACGAAGACGCAGTAATTCGGCGGCGCGTACTCAAGAAGGTGGTTGGTTGCTTCGGCGGTGCCGACGGTGTTGTCCACTTCTACCGCGTCGACGTTGAGTTCCTTGGGGTCGGCGTCCAGCAGAACGATGGGAACACCTGAGGCTCGCGCGTGCGTGACGAGTTTCTCACTCGGTTCGGTGATCATCATGGCCAGCCCGTCGAGCAGGCCAAGAGGCATGTACTGGTCCTCCGCGTGATGGCCGCGAGTCTCGGTGCTGACCAGCAGGTGATACCCGGCGGCGCGAGCTCGCGCGTCGGCGGCGCGGAGGATGGCGGAATAGAACTCGCCATGAAGGTCGGGGACGGAGAGCCCGATCACGCGGCTCTGGCGGGTCATGAGTCCGCGAGCGAAGAGGTTGGGACGAAAGCCGAGCGCGGCGATAGCGTCGCGGACTCGCTGGGTCGTGTCGGCGGATACGAGGCCCGGGGTGTTGAGAACCCGGCTGACGGTGGCGATAGAAACGTCGGCGGCCTTGGCCACGTCGCTGATGGACGCAGAGCGGTGTTCCGCTGAGGAGCCTCTCGCGGGAATGTCGGCGTCCCGGCTGGCATCCCCTCTGGTGTGCTTGTTGTTGCGGCCGATCGCGGACATTTGGCACGATGCTACCATGATCGACCGTGGATCAGCGAGAAATCCACTCACGAATCGGCACAAACCCGCCCCGCGGCGAGGTTTTACGCCCAGCCCGATGAACACAACGGAACTTTGGACATGCCGACGAAACTTTCACGACCCATAAATGTAAGCGGTTTCACGCGGGTGACGCGGCGCGGCGCGTGCGGCCACGCCCGGTCGATGACGGCGATCGCGATCGCGATCGGGGTCGGGGTCGGGGTCGCGGCGTGCTCGGGCTCCAAGGAGCGCGCCAAAGACGAAAGAAATCCTGAATCGCAGGTGTCGAGTTCGCCGACGCGGGTCGCGAGGCCCGAAGTGGTCATCGAAGGTTCGAAGGACCGCAAGCGGCCGCCCTTTGATTTCAGCCCTGATGATGAAAAGTTCCTCAACGATGTTCAGCATGGCGCGTTCAATTTTTTCTGGTCGGGCGCGAACGCCAAGACGGGCATGGTGCCCGATCGCAGCAGCGTCACGCTGGTGAGCGTTGCGGGTGTCGGGTTTCAACTTTCGGCCCTGCCGATCGGGGTCGAGCGCGGGTGGGTGACCAAGGCCCAAGCGAATGAGCGAGCGAGGCTGATCCTTACAAGCCTGATAAGTGAGCCCACCAACCGCAAGCGCGGGCTGTTCTATCACTACCTCGACGGCGCGACCGCGGCCCCGTCCAACGACGGGTACGAAAAGGTCGTCAGCACGATCGATTCGGCGTTGCTCTTCGCGGGCGTCATCACGGCCTCCTCGTACTTCGGCGGCGAGGTCGCTGTGATGGGCGATCGCTTGATCGACGAGGCGGACTGGGCGTTCTACAGCGTGAAGGACACCAAAGAGCCGTGGTTTCAGGGCATGATCACGCTCGCGTGGAAACCGGACAACCGCGATGACCCGACGGGCGATGGCAAGTTTGTGCCGTACTACTGGGCGGACTGCGGCGACGAACAGAAACTCGTGACGTTCCTCGCGGCGTCGGCGCCGGTCGAATCACGGCGCGGGAGCCCGGATCTCTATTACCGGCTTCGGCGTCAGCTCGGTGAATGGAACGGCGAGACGCAGGCGTGGTTCCCCTGGTCGGGTGCTCTGTTCACGTCGTTCTTCGCGCACTGCTGGATCGACTACGCGGGCATGGGGCCCGACAGTCCGGCGGCTCATGGGATTTTGCATCGGGCGCGCGTGGACTGGTGGGAGAACAGCCGGCGGGTGGTGAACATGCACCGCGACAAGGCGAAGCTGAACTCGGGCAGAGTGCCGACGCTGGGCGAGAACGCCTGGGGTCTTACCGCGAGCGACGCTGCGCAGGGGTATGCCGTGCCGGGGTTGTTCCCGCGACCGATGAAGATGGCGGGCGCGCGAGCCGAGTACGACTACGCGGTGGCGGACCCGAAAGACGACTTTGGTGACGGGACGATTGCACCCTACGCCGCTGGGTGCTCGATCCTGTTCGAGCCAGCGGCTTCAATCGCCGCGATGCGGTTCTATGCGTCGCTCAAGCGAGCGGACGGGACGCCGCTGGTGTGGCGTGACCCTGCGACGGGAGGCCGAGGGTTTCTAGATTCGTTCAACCTAGGGAACGGGTCCACTGCCGCATGGGCGGCGGCGGACGACGTGGCGATCGATCAGGGGCCGCTAATTCTCGCCATCGAGAATGCTCGCACCGGGCTGATCTGGAAGCTCTTTCACACGCACCCGACGGTGCGGGCGGGGATGGAACGGCTGGGTTTGAATCGGACCCGGTAACGAGTCCGAACAGGGCTGGATCGAGAAAAAATCCAAGAATCGGGTGAGTTCACGAGCGAAACGGGCTTGACACGGAGCCGACAAGCGGTCAAGATGTAAGCGCTTTCACTTTGTTCCGACGATTTCCGCGTCGGGTGAGGCAGCGTGTTTCCAGTTTCGGTTCAACCTGTTTTCGGAGGAGTAAGACCATGGCGCAGAAAATGTTTTCAAAGGCGATCCCGGCGGCTCTTATGTTGCTCGCGGCGGCCGGCTCGGCCCAGGCCGCGATCAACGGCGTGTTCTACAAAGACCGTCTGTTCAACGACTACCCCGACAGCAATCTCACGGTCGTTCGGAACTTCCCGACCCAGATCAAGTACACCGAAACCAACTTCGGCAGCGGCGGGTTCGCCAACCGGCACAGCGCGTACTTCTCCGAAGACGGCGGCACATCGCCCAAGGACTTCAACTACGGCGACGCCTTCGACGTCTGCACGACGCTCGACCTTGACGCGACCCCGGCTGGCGGCCGCGAGGGCGGGTTCCACATCGATCAGTTCGGGCTCGGTATCTTCGGCGTTCTGCCCAACGGCGAGATTGCGAATTTCGGTTCGGTCCTGCCGTTCTACAGCGCGGGCATTGTTTGGACTCCGGGCGCTCCGGTGTCGCTGAGGATGACCTATCGCCCGGGTAACGGCGACGGCGTCAACCCCTCCACGATCCCCTCGACGATCGAGTACCAGTACGACGTCGGGGCTGGCTTCGTTTCCAGCGGCCAGATCGCGTTCTCCAACCTCGAAGGCGGCATCGTTTCCAGCTTCGACTTCTTCCTCGGTCTGGGCGTTCAGAACGCTGGCGCCCCGGGCGGCACGTCGATCGCCGACTTCACGAACATCAAGATCCCCGCCCCGGCCGGTATGGCGGTGCTGGGCCTCGCGGGTATGTTCGCCAGCCGTCGTCGCCGTGCGTGATCGTGCACTGAGCTAACCGGCTGATTCTCGACGAGCGAGGGCCGTTCAGCAGTAATCGAAAGATCGGTTCCGGGAGGCGGGAACGTCTTCCGGAATCTTCCGGAGCTTTGTTTGTGCGTTCAAACCGAAGACGCGGTTGAAGTAGCCACGAGTGACACGCCTGCGCCACGAAGTGGCGCCGGTTTCCAAAGTTGCCTCTTTCGTTGATGTCGCACCCCCCTTCGTTGTACTTCCCTCTCGGTTCTCACCGAGATTTTCAGTTCCAGCCCATAGCGGCTCAGGACGAACGCTGACATGCTCGCCAACAAGTACGGACACTTTTCCGCCGACGGTAAGGCTTTCACCATCACCGACCCCGCGACGCCCACGCCGTGGACCAACGTCGTGTGCAACGGCCGTTTCGGGTTCGTCGTCAGCCAGAACGGCGGCGGCTTTTCCTGGTTCGACAACAGCCAGCTTAACGTGCTGACACGCTGGGACATGGACCTCGTGCGCGATCAGTGCGGCAAGTTCCTCTACCTCGCGGATCTCGACGCGGACGGTGACGCACGCCGAGTCTGGTCACTCTCGCCAACCCCCTGCCGTCCCAAGTACGACTCGTACACCTGCGAGCACGGCATCGGGTTCACGACCTTCAGCACCGTCTTTCACGGCATCAAGGCGGTCTGGACCATGACGGTCGCCGCCGACGATCAGGCCGAACTCTGGCACGTCGAGCTCACAAACCTGGAAACGCGGTCACGTAAACTCCGCATCTCGTCGTACTTCGACTGGTGCTGCGGCGTCGCGCCAGACGCCAAGCGCGAGTTTCACCGCTTGTTCTTCACCACGAGCCACGAACCAGGCCCGGCTGGCAATACAGGCGACGGCTCTCGCGACGCGATCTTCGCGATCAAGAACATGTGGGACGTGCCGCCGCGCTCCGAGGCCGAGCACTGGAATAGGCCCTGGCCGTACGTCGCGGCTCACTCCGTCGCCGGGCTGAAGTTCGACGCTCCGATCGCGCTGGCGGACAAGACCGCGTTCCTCGGTCGTTACGCCGATCCGGCGCGTCCCGTGGCCATGACAGGAAGCACGCCGGGCGCTGGGATCTTCGGTCGCTTCGGCGATGCCGCAGCCGCGCTCGGCGGAGATTTCACGATCCCCGCCAAGGGCACCGTCACGCTGCACTACGTGTTGGCGATCGGCGACTTTAAGGCCCAGACCGAGGCCATCATCGAAAAGTTCACTCCTAAGGAAGCGGTTTCCAAAGCGATCGCGGCCGCGAAGACCGTCTGGGAAACCCGCCTCTCCCCCACCGCTGTAAAGACCGCGCTGCCCGACTTTGATGTCATGAACAATACCTGGCTGCCCTATCAGGCGATTAGCGCCCGGCTGTGGGGCCGCACCGGCTATTACCAGCAGTCCGGCGCATTCGGGTTTCGCGACCAATTGCAGGATAGCCAGGTCTGGCTCACGCTCGACCCGATCAAGTGCCGCGAGCAAATCCGACTTCACGCACGCCACCAGTTCGTGGACGGCAGCGTCTATCACTGGTGGCACCCGCTGGCCGAGTTCGGCAACCACACCGCGTGCAGCGACGACTATCTCTGGCTGCCGTACATCATCTCGCAGTACATCAAGGAAACCGGCGACACCGCGATCCTGAACTTTCGCGAGCCCTTCGTCGATTCCAAGAACGAGACCACCCTGCTCGACCATTGCGAGCGCTCCATCAACCGCGCGTTCAACCGCATGAGCCCGCGCGGGTTGCCGTTGATCGGGTCGTGCGATTGGAACGACGGGCTCTCGGCCATGGGCGTCGAGGGCAAAGGCGAATCGGTGTGGCTGGCAATGTTCCTGTGCTCGATCCTCGAAGACTTCTCGGTGATCTACGCCCGGCTTGACGGCACGCACGGGCACACGCACCAGATCGCGGACTTCAAGGCCAAGCGGCAGAAACTGGCCGAGGCGGTGAACGCGCTGGCGTGGGACGGCAAGCACTTCCGCTACGGCACACGCGACGACGGGCAGTGGGTCGGCTCATCGACCAACACCGAGGGCAAGATTCACCTCAACGCGCAGACCTGGGCGATCCTCACAGATTGCACCACCGCAGACCGCGCCGCGACAGCCTGGAAGTCGGTCAAGGAGAACCTTCTGACGAACTTCGGGCCGCTGCTGCTGGCGCCGGGGTACACGGTGCCAGACCTGAAGATCGGCTACATCACGCGCTACGCGCCGGGGACCCGAGAGAACGGCGGGGTGTACATGCACGCCGCGACGTGGTGCCTGGCGGCCGCGGCCAAGATAGGCGACGTCGAGTCAGTCAAGCAAATCTGGAAATCTGTCTCACCGCCGACGCGCGGGGCCGACGCGGACGCCTATCGCGCCGAGCCGTACGTGATGCCAGGAAACGTTGACGGGCCGCTGTCGGACCTGCCGGGGCGCGCGGGCTGGACGTGGTACACGGGCTCGGCCCAGTGGCTGCGGAAGGTCAGCATGGACTGGGTGCTGGGCGTCCGCGCAACCTTCGCCGGGCTGCTGATCGAACCGTGCACGCCAGCCGAGTTCGGCGCGGTGGAAGTCACGCGGCTCTATCGCGGGTGCTCGTTGCGAGTGAAGTTCGACGCCACGGCGTGCCAGCCCGGTGTGAAACCGCGGTTGACGCTCGACGGCGTGGTGTTGGAATCGAACGTGATCGATCCAAAACTGCTCGCGGGGAAAGCGAGCGCGGTCGTGGACGTTTCGTGGGCGGAGATCGGTGGAACGGGCAGCGGTGACCATGCGAATGAGAGTGTGACCGGGGCTGCGACCGGGAGCGTGGCTGGGAGCGTGGCCGCAGGAATGAGCGGCGTGGAGCCGAAGGTCGGGATTCGAGAGTTTGGAAAAAGTGTTGCGAGTTCGGCGGGGAACCCAACGGGGAGGACCGGTCGATGATGAAAACGAAGAACGGCGGGGCGTTGCACGAGTCACGAAGTCGCGTTCGCGCAGGGCTTGGGTTCACGCTGATCGAACTACTGGTTGTGATTTCGATCATCGCGGTGCTGATCAGCATTCTGCTGCCCTCGCTAGGGAACGCCAGGAAAACGGCCTGGGGTGTGATCTGCCAGAGCAACTTGAGACAGGTCGGCACCGCAATCCAGCTCTATCTCGACAACCAGAAAGACGCGCAGTTTCTGGACTTTGAAACATCGCCCAATCCAAAGACGGACATCGCCGGGCAGTACTTTGTGAACGCGGTGGTCCAGCTTCAGGATTACCTCGGCGGTGCGGGGAACAAGCCCTTCGAGTGCCCGACCGCTAAGGGTCGCCTGAGCGTTCGATCACGCGAGAACATCGAGTATCTTCGTGGCGGCGGGCGTATTCACACCTATCCAACGAACGAGTTCAACGGGCCTTGGCAGTACTACACCGAGTACTGGTTCAACAACTCATCGATAACCAAGGGAGACGCGACCAACTTCCCCTCAGGGGTTTCGCAGCAGAGGATTCGCCTGATGAGGCACCCGGAAGAAGTTGTGTGGTCGATGGACGCTCTCGACGAATTCCCTCGTCATAGTGCAACTCGCGGAGATCGCGAGCGTGACAACGCCAAGAGCAAACTCGGTAGCCCGCGTGGAAGCAATCACATGCTCTTCGGCGACCTTCGCGTGAAAGCCGTGCCCATCGACACATACACCTTCGGCGCGGACAAGTACGATTCCTACACCTACTTCTACAACTGGGGTCATTTTTACAAGCGAAACCCTTGAGAACTCTGATTCTCAGTGCCCGACGCCTTCTGTTGAACTGACATTGTTTCTTCGCGATGATCTCGTCGCCGGAGCAGGACAACCGATGAATCGAATCCGTGATTTCATAAGTCGTTCACCATGGCTTGGATGGGTCTTCGCGGCACTGATGCTCGGCGTCAGCGTGACGATCTACCTCAAGATGAGCGGCTCCAATGACACCTACAGCCCCGAACGCATGACCGAGGACGTCACCATCCGCTTCAGCGACACCGGCGACGAGATCACCATGCCGCGCGGGCGGTTTGAAAAAGAACTTCGGATGCGCGGCGGGGCGATCGACCCGTCCAAGGGGATCCTCAACCCCAAGACCAACGAGCCCACAGGCTTCCTTTTCAACAAGGCCGAGTGGGACGAGACAGTGGCACGGCTGAACACCGAACGCGAGAGTGTTGCGGGCTCGAAGCCCTCGGCCTCCAACCCCAAGAAAACAGCCGAACAGGCCGAGCTCGCGAAGAAGGCGGCCGAGCGGGCGGCGGGTGGGAAGAAGTAGATCAGGTCGTACACAGGTCAAAGAACCTGTGCTACCACGCTCTTGTAGGAAGAAGCAGAACCATCCGCAAAGGTTTGGATCTACTCCCCTGCATTAGTTGACGAACCCCCTGCCCCTCTCCCTCAGGAAGGTTCATAAGCCAGCGTTTTCTCGGGCGATGGTCCGCGATCAAGCCGGGGCCTTTCTTGGTCGATATTTCCAGCATGGTCAAGGCTTCTCACAACACGCCCCAAACACCGCTCCTTGTCTCGCCGCAAACCACGCGGCGCTGGGGCTGGCGAAGCTACGCCAAGTTCGCGCTGAGCTGGGTGCTCGTCATCTCGGTCGGCCGGTTCGTGATACCCACCTCCTCGAACGCCTCGCCCGCGGCCAAGGGTGCTGGCGACTCTCCCGACCTTGGCCCCAAGATCGGCACGATCGTCGGGCCCGGCTATCGCGTTCAGATCAACGCTGGCATCGCGGACCCTCTGTACACCGTGCTCTCGGCCGACGGCGCGACAACACTCGGGCGTGGCCTGAACGCAGTCCAGCTCGCGCAGAAGTTCCCCTCTTTGGATCCAGCCCGGCTCAACGCCACGCCCGTGGACGCCAGCGTCGATCCGATGAGCCACGCAGGCGGGCCGGAGTAGTTCTGACGGTTCGCGACGAAGCGAGCGTGCTCATCAAGCCTGGCGTCCGAACGCACGTGCGAGGCACCTACAGCCCCACATCGCTGCGGCGTTCGTCGCCGACGAGTGAACGCTCGGGAGGAACGACAGTCGCCCGGAGCCGCTCGTTTACGAAGCTTTGGGGCGCTTCACTCGCGACACGGGGTCGCGGGCGGTGCTCACCAGCGCGGCCAGTCCTGACGTGGCGTTCTGAAACTTGACCCCCACCTGGCTCTTGCCGTTCACGTTCTTCTTCCAACGCGGCTCGATCCCCACGTCGGCCGAGTTCCCCTCGCTTCGCAGACGGATCCTGGCGCTTTTCCCAGGTTCGGTGCCGGTTTCGAACTCCAGCAGCGCCCCGACGCTCGAGATGTCCACGACCGAGCCTCTGCTGGAGGTCACGCCCCGGGCTTCCTGCCGCTGCGTGATGCTGGTGCGGCGTTCGATCATGACCTTCTCGACGAGCTGATGAAGGATCTCGGACTTCTGGGAGAGCTGCCGCGTCGCCTCGGAGGTTTCGCCGGTGCTGCTGCTGAACTGGTCGGTGATGCGAGCGATGTCGCTGATGGCGCTCGAGATCTCGTTGGTCGCCTTGGCCTGCTCGTCGGCCGTCGCCGCGATCGTGCGCACCATCGTCGCCACCTCGCGCGAACTGGTTACGATCTTGCCCAGCGTTTCGCCCGCTTTTCTCGCCTATTTTACGCTCCCCTTGACGCGCTCGCTCCCCGACTTCATGCGCGACACGGCCGAGGACGTCTCGGTCTGGATCGTCTTGATCGACTGCGAGATCTCACCGGTCGCGTGCTGCGTGCGCTCCGCGAGCTTGCGCACTTCATCGGCGACCACCGCGAACCCGCGCCCGTGCTCGCCCGCGCGGGCCGCCTCGATCGCGGCGTTGAGCGCGAGAAGGTTGGTCTGCTCGGCGATGTTCCTCCACACGGCGATAATCTTGCCGTCGGCGTCGTGCACAGGGGCGGCGAACCTGAGGGCAAGACCGTCGGTCCCGTAGACATCCTTAAGTTCGGTGCTGAGGTGAACATCCTCGATGACCGTCCCGGTCAGCGGCGAGCCCTCGCTCTTAAAGAACCTGCCCTCCACCGCGTCCTTGAACCACGCCGCGTCCGAATACGACTTCTCGCAAAGTGTGGTCGTGTTGATGGTCTTGCGCGAAGGGTCGCGGGTGTTGATCGCCACAACTTTCCCGTCCAGGCCGACCAGCATCGTGATCGAATAAATCCCGTAGCCAGCCGCATAGTCGTTCATGGTCGCGACGAGCGGGTTGTCCTCCCCGAACTTTCCCCAATTCGCTTTGTCCTGAGCGACGCGATTGAGCGTAAAAGCCTGCACGTCGCCGTAACGCTCGTAAATCGTGCGCGAGATCCGGTCGGCGACTTGGGTGGCGGCTTTGGACAGAGCCTTACCGCTCTGCTCGCTCGAGCTCCGAGCCGACTTGAGCGTGCTCAAGGCCATGACCGAGAGGCTGGCCAGAAGCAGAACAGCGAGCGTGGTCAGGATCTTGACTCTGATGGAAAATCGAAACTTCTGCATGAAAGACGCCCCTTTTTGCGCGGTGGTCCTAGTAAGCGTTTTGTCATCGAGGATAAATCTGTCCGGTCTGCGTCGGACTGCGATATCTAGGCCCCATTCAGGTGGGTCTGTATCACCCCCCTGCTCAGGGAGCCCGGCGGGCGCTCAGGCGAGCCACGATCCATCCTGAACCTGGGGTTTCCCGCTGCCAGCGGTGAGATTGCGAGAACGATCCGTCCTTGGCCGAGAGCACCTCTGATAGTCAGAATCTGGAGTGATTCTGGGTCGAATCGGCTCGGATCGGAATTCACGAAATCGGTTCGCGCCGCCGAACGGCACACGCCTTGAGCTCTTCGGTCACGTTATGATGCCGCGGCGGGCATGGCCAAGCTCGTACCAAGAAAGGACTTTCATGCGAATCGATGTCATCGGGCGGAACCTCGAGATCACCCCCGCTATCCGGGCTCACGCCGAGAGCAAGATCATCAAGCTCCCCAAGTACTTCGACGGCGTTCAGCTCATGACCCTCACCGTCTCCAAAGACGACCACAAGGTGCACGGCGAGTTCGGCGCGGAACTCATCATCGACGTCGAGAAGCACCAAGACTTCGTGAGCCACGCGCACGGGGACGACTTGTACCTGCTCATCGATCAGGTCGTCCAGAAGGGCAGCCGGCAGCTCACGGACTTCAAGGAAATCCTCAAGCAAGGCAAGCGCTGAGCGCGTACCGTCTCTCCTGCGCCGGGCCACGGTTGCCGCAGTTCGATTCGTTCGGAACAGCTCGGGCTTGGCTGGAGCGTGGCTGGAGCGTGGCTGGGGCGTGGGCAAGGCGTGGCTGGGGCGTGGACGAGACAACGCGCTGAGGTTCCTTCGAGCTCGACAAGTTTGGCGAGTCGAGATGTCGCGTGTTTGGCGGGGAGTATCGACGTTGATCAAGTTGACGGAAATTGTGGCCAAGGGGGCGGTCATCCCCAACGTGAAGTCCTCCGATCGCGATGAGGTCATCACCGAGCTGATCGACGCTCTCATCGCCAGCGGGGCGGCCTCGCACACCATCCGTGATGAGCTTATCGGGCGGGTGCTGGAGCGAGAAAAAAAGGGCTCCACCGGGTTCGGACGCGGGGTGGCGGTGCCGCACGTGAAGCACAAGAGCGTGGCCAAGATCGCCGCGGCGGTCGGTCTGTCGGCTCACGGCATCGACTTCAACGCGCTCGACAAGCTGCCGGTCTACTCCGTCTTCCTGCTGCTCTCCCCCGAGGATCGACCCGAGGACCATTTGCAGGCGATGGAAGCGATCTTTAAGAATCTCTCGAAATCAACCTTCCGGAGCTTCCTCCGACAGTCCACCACTCCTGAAGACATCCTCGGATTGCTCGAAGAGGCCGACGGGCACGGGTTCGCAGGGTGAGGAACGCGAATGAGGGTTGAAGTTCTCGCTCTTTTCGATCCGCTCCCGGCTTTCAACTTTGACAGGGAACGCTCGTTGTGTCGCTGAAGCATTCGGTCACGGTCACCATCGTCAACAGGCTCGGGCTTCACGCTAGACCGGCGATGTCGTTCGTGGACCTGGCGACAACCTTCAAGTCGGCCGTAACGGTTTCCAAGCCAGACTGCTCGGTCGATGGCAAGTCCATCATGCAGATGATGATGCTGGCGGCCAGCGAGGGTACGGCTCTAGAGATCGCGGCCGAGGGCGAGGATGCGGTGCAGGCTTGCAAGGCGCTCAAGGAACTCGTTGATGGCGGGTTCGACGAAGAGTGACCGTCACGGCATTGATCGCGCGCCCAAGTTCACAAGAATCGAGCCTTTACTTTATCCCATAGGGCTTTGCAGCGTGCCGCCGAAGACGTTGGTGAGGGCGCGGATCGAAACATTGGCGATCGTTGCGGTGGCGTCCCAGATCTTGCTGCCGCCCACGGAAAACAGCAGCGCAAAGCAGACCAGACCGATCAAGCCGCCGCGTTCGCTGTTCATCAGGCGGTCGTAGGCGGGGACGAAGTTGGCGACGATCTTGGAACCGTCCAAGGGCGGGATGGGGACGAGGTTGAAGAGAAAACCCATGACGTTGATCATCGCGCCGGTCCAGAGGAACGTGTGGATGTTGGTGGCGACATGGCTGGGCATCGCGAGCCCGAAGCTACCGACCGCGTTGCGGCCGTAACTCAGCCAGAGAGCGTCGGCCAGAATGCACACCGCGGCCAGGATCAGGTTCACCATCGGACCGGCGGCGGCTACGAGCGAATCCGCGTAGCGGCCTCGAAAACGGCTTGGGTTCACGGGCATCGCGCCCCACGTGAACCCGAACAGCGCGAACATCAGCAGGCTCATGTAGCCCATGTGGACGATGGGGTTGATGGTCATGTGCCCGGTCTCGATGGGCGTGCGGTCGCCGACGCGGATGGCAGCCAACCCATGGCCGAGCTCATGGAGCACGATCGAAGTGATCACCCAGATCACCCATGAACCGAGGAGAACGGGGCTGATCTGGTATGTCTGAGATACCCACCAAGTGCTCATGATCGGCCTCCGAGATGGTCGAGCGGTTCGCTTGAATGCCGACTGGTTTGAAACGCACGAACTGATTTGTAACGCAAGACTGGTTTCGGCTGAAGCGTAGGGTTCGAGAGAACGAACCCCACGCGGGCGCGCGAGATTTTCCGTCGCCATCTCACGGCTCACGCGTCGGGTTCGCTCGGTCGCCGCTGCGATGGCACTGGAGTTGAACTCGAAGGTCTCGAAGAGATAGAAGTAGAGCGGTGCAAGATGGAAAAAGAAAAACCCGGCCTGCGGAGGCCGGGTCTCTGGAGCGTTGCGGTTGGATCAGATCGTTTGAAGATCCGAGCCGGAGTTAAGCGGCGGCCTTGGCCGGGGTCGCCAAGCTGACCTTCACGGCGGTTTTGACCAGTGAGTCGAAGACCATGGGGTCGTTGATGGCGATCTGGCTGAGCATTTTGCGGTTGAGCAGGATGCCCGCTTGTTTGAGCCCGTTGATGAAGAGGCTGTAGCGGGTGCCACGCATGCGGCACGCGGCCGTGATACGGATGATCCACAGCTTGCGGTAGTCACGCTTCCGGTTGCGACGGTCGCGGAAGGCATAGCAGCCAGCGCGGATGATGGCGTTGACGGCCTGGTACTTGTGGAGGTGCTTGACGCCGTAGTAACCACGGGCCTTGCGAAGGACTCTTTTACGAGCTTGAGCGCGAGCTGCGCCTTTACGAACGCGAGGCATGAGAACTCTCCGAACTTGGCTCGTGCGGGGCGGTGACAGTGGTCAACCGACTTGAACCCGACGGGCGATGAAAGGCGGGGACGAGAAATTCAGGACTGAGGACTGCGAGGCGTGCGGTGCTACGCACCAGCCTTGACTGTTTTCTTGGCCTTGGGGGCTGCTTTGGCGGTCTTGGCGGTCTTGGTGATCTTGGCGGTCTTGGTGGTCTTGACGCGAGGGTCGGGAATCGACTTCCCGCCCGGGCCGGTGCCCAAGGCCTTCTTCTTCAGTGCGGCGTTGAGAACCTTACGCTCGGCGCTCTGAGCCGGGCTGGGGCTGCTGCGAAGTGCTGCGCGAGACTGGTCGCGGCCGCGGAGGCGACGAAAGAGCAGCTTTTCGAGCCGCTTGGCGTCGGCGTTAGACATCATCGAGTCCTTGCGGAGCTGACGAAGCCGCTTGCCGCCCTTGCCCGACCGCAAGTGCTTGTGGTTGGCGGAGCGGTGCTTGACCTTGCCGGTCTTGGTGACGCGAACCCGCTTGAGCAGGCCTTTGTGGCTTTTATTCTTCGGCATGAGACTCGCTCCGGAGGCCTGGGACGCTCGGAATCGGGAGAGGAATCTGACGAGATTCCGACCCGACCGCGGCGTCGGCCACAGTACTGAACGCGGTTCTGACCACTGACAAAGCCATCCCGTTCCGAGATGGGCGGAGACTATAGCGCCCCACCTCGCGGACAGCAAACGGTGAATTTTCTGCGATCGCGCGCTCGTGAGTCCGAAGGCCGGGTCTTTCTCAGCGGTCGAGCAGGGGACGAGCTCAAGCTCGGGCGAGCGAGGAGCCGAACGCCGTGCGCCGAAAAAAAGACCACCGAAAACCGATCGGCCTGTTTTCCAACGATCAAATGTCGCGTCCAGACTCGACACCTCGGCGAACCCGTGGCGATGATCGTTTCTCCTCTGCCACCTGGACGAACGCTCACGGTATACACTCCGCCCGATCAATGCTGGGGTTGAAAAGAGACCGAAGAAATTCAAGCACAATCAGGATCCCAGACCGAATCTCCGCTCGGAACACCCGGCTCAAATTCAGGTTCCAGTTCAAGATCACATTCTGGTTCAAATTCGGGTTCAAATCCCGGTTATCGATGTTCTGACCGTCTCTCCACTGACCAAGACCTCTGAAAGGAATCGGCATGACGCTCGCGATCCGTAAGACTCTGTTCCTGGCGGGGACCGCCCTCGTGGCGCTCCCGGCGTTCGCTCTCGCGGAGCCCCCGGCGGCCCTAGATCGCGTCCCCACCGATGTGGTGATGGCGGTCGGCGTGCGCAGCATCGAGACCTTCGACGCTCGCCTAGGCAAGCTCTTCGATGACCTGAAGCTCGGGCAGGACGGCGAGATGGCCGAGGCCCGGAAGCTGATGAAGACGCCCGGGCTGAATCCCAAGGGTTCGGTCGCGATCGCGATCTTTGCCGATCCTAAAGACGGCATCAAGGCCGCGGCCAAGGACGCCAAGGGCAAGGCCGCAAAGGGCAAGGCCGCGGAGGAGCAGGACGAGGACATGATGGACGAGGAGGGCAACGAGCCCCCGATGGTCATCATCGTCCCGGTCACGGACTACAACGTGTTCGTGAAGCACTTTGGGGCGGCCGAAGGTGCCAAGGGCGTGGTCGAGCTGACCCCGCCCGCAGACGCCGAGGCATTTCAGGGCGAGATGTACGCCAAGGACATCGGCGGCGGGTACGCGGCCCTGAGCCCTAAGAAGGACATCGTTGAGAAGTTCGAGGGCAAGGGTGGGAACATGGCCGAGCACGCCAAGGCGCTCGGAAAGATCGGCAACCGGATCTCGGACAGCGCCGAGACCATTATCGTTGCCAACATCGCGACGCTGGCCCCCAAGATCCGCGAGAGCGTCAAGAAGGCCAAGGACCAGATGAGCCAGATGGCCGGGATGGGCGGGCAAGCGGGCAACATCGAGGGCGCTCAGAGGCTGATGGAAGTCGTCAGCGAGGGCTTCCTCAAGGACGCACAGATCGGCATCGTTGGGCTCGGGCTCGACGAGGGCGGCGTGTGGATCGACATCGGCGCACAGTTCAAGGACGGATCGGAGGTCGGCAACTTCTTCAAGGGCAACGGCAACGCCTCCTCGCTTGTCGCCAAGCTCCCTGACCAGCCCTTCCTCCTCGCGCTCGGGTACGACACCAGCGACGCGGGCATCAAAAAGCTTGTCAAAAACGCTTGGGAACTGATGAAGCCCAAGGAAGACGACGCCAACGACGCGCTGGGCATGATGGCCAGCATGGTCACCCAGATCGACAAGCTCGGCGGGATGTCCATGGTCATCGGCCAATCGCCCGGCGGGATCACTGGCGGATTGCTGTCCAACTCGTCGATGTTCATTTCTAGCTCCGACCCCGCTTCGTACGTCGCGATGACGAAGGGAATGCTCACGAGCATGAACGGCAAGACGATCGCTGGCTCTACTTACCAGAGCACCTACGAGGTCGGCGTGTTGGACATCGGCGGGACCAAGGTCGACAAATACTCGACCATCGCGACGATCGATCCCAACGCCGAGAACGCGATGCAACTCCAGCAGGCCCAGATGATGATGTTCGGCCCGGCCGGGGGCGCGAGCGGGTACTCGGCGATTGTGGACAAAGGCATCGTCACCACGATGTCGCCCAGCAAGACCCTCATGACCGCAGCACTCGAAAGCGCCAAGGGGAACAAAGCCTTGGGCGTGAACAAGGATCTTCAGGCTGTGGCCGCGAGACTGCCCGCGAATCGCAGCTTCGAGACCTATATCGGGATCAAGTCGATCCTCGAGATGGCGGCCCCGTTCCTGGGCGGCGGCAAGCCCATGCCCGCGACGCTGCCCCCCATCGGGCTCGGCGCCACCACCAATGACAGCGGCACGCACTTGCGGATCTTTGTGCCGACCGCGGTCATCGCCACCATGAAGGACACCTTCGGCGGCCAGGACGAAGAGCCCGAAGCGGCCCCGGCGGAGAAGTCCGACAAGCCGCCGCGATTCTAATCTCGGCGTGTGAATCCTGTCCACAAAAGTTCAACAGAAACGCACGGCCAACTGGCCGTGTGTTTTTTTCTGCGCGAATCGAACTCGCTCATCGCGAGAAGGCCTTCGCGAGAACGACTTTGAGAGAACCATGGTTCACCTCGGATCCGCCTCGGGTTCGCCTTGGCTTTGGGTGCCTCGCTCCGGCTCGTTACAGATCGGTCTGAAAAACCGGACCGACTGATTTCGATCGTTCATCGGCGGTGACGCCAGACGAGAGGCGAAGGCGATTGAGATCGAACCGCGTGTCGGCCGGGCCCCGGCCCGGGTAGGCTCCGTCGGTCGACTCGCGGATCTTGGCTCGCAGTTCCATCCTCATCGCGTCGATCTCACGCTCCAGCCGCCGCATCGCCTCGTCCATGCCGTCCTTCACGAGTTCTTCGTAAGGGATCGGGTGCCCGAACATCACGGCCACCGGGCAGCTCCACGGTGTCGGCGACTTACGGTGCCGCGGCCAAGCGTCAAAGCAGCCTTCGACAGCCGCCGGCACGACCGGGCACCTGCCTCGCTTCACGAGCAAAGCGACGCCACGCTTAAAACCGCGCATGGCACCATCAGGGGTTCGGTTCCCTTCCGGGAAAATAAGCACCGCGTGCCCCGTGGAGAGCCGGCTGAGCACCTGCTTTATCGCGCCCATGTCGCCAGACTGTTCCTTAATGGCGATGCAGTTCAAGGCCTTGAGAAGCAGCCCGAACGGGCCGAACCTGAAGAGCCCCGAGCGCGCGATGTAGTCGGTGTGCCTAGGCCTGACCGAGGAGCCGACGAGCGGCGGGTCAAGGAATGACTGGTGGTTGGCCGCGATGAGCACCGCGCCTCGTTGCGGCACGCGGTCGGCGTGGTACGCTCGAGCCCGGAACGTCACGAGGTTGACGAGCGCGATCGCGGCTCGCGCGAGTTCATAGAACAGAATCCAACCCAAGCCTGTGCCGGGGTTGCGTTGGCGGATCGATTCCCACATCGGGCGGGAGAATAGCGTGCGCGGGTCGTCCGTGCTCGACTGGGCGAGCTGCGAGCGTCCTGACTTGATTCTGTTCCTCACGCCTCCTTTCATTCTCTCCCACGTTGCTCCCGGAACTTCCCGGGTCACAACCGGATCACACCTAGCCGGACCGCAGTCGCGGGACCCCGGCGCTGATCGCTGCGAGTTTGATCGCAGCACCTGGGATGGCTGATCGCTCGCGAACGTTCGCGAGCCGATCCCGACCCAGTGACGGAGATTTGTCTCATGGCCCGTTACACCGGACCCAAGCTCAAGCTGTCGCGCCGCGTCGGAGTTCCGATCGCGGACATCCCCAAGCACACGTCCAAGCGTCAGCTGACGTACCCCGGCATGCACGGGTACCGCGGGCGTCGCCTGCGTGACTACGGCATCCGCCTCAACGAGAAGCAGAAGCTCAAGTACCACTACAGCGTGCTCGAGAAGCAGTTCCGCCGCTATATCGCGGACGCGGGGCGCATGCCCGGCAACACCGGCGAGATGCTGCTGCAGATCTTGGAGCGTCGTCTTGATAACGTCGTGCGTCGTTCCGGGCTCTCGCGCACCGTCTGGGGCGCTCGCCAGCTCGTGGCGCACGGGCACGTCCTTGTCAACGGTAAGAAAGTTGACCGCCCCAGCTACATGCTCAAGATCGGCGACGTCATCACCGTCAAGGAAAAGCTGCACAAGCTGGCCCGCGAGGCGATGGAGTCGCTGGCTGGTCACGAGATCGCGGGCTGGATCGAGTTCAACCCGGCCGAGCTCTCGATCAAGGTCGTCGCTCTGCCAGCCACGGACCAGATTCCGTTTGACGTCAACACGAACCTGATCGTCGAATTCTACCGTTAAAAAGCGGTGGGTCGGCTCTGATGGAAGTGGCTCTGAGGTAGGTCGGCTCTCCGAGCCGAGCAGTTCTTGTTGCTTTCCTTCCGAAAAGAAAGAGTCGGCACGAAGTGCCGACCTACCCAAGCACTGGACCGCACGCCATGGTCAAACTTCTCCGCAAGTACAACAAGTACATCCTCGTCGTCGGCGGTTCGCTGCTGATGATCGCGTTCATCATGCCCCAGGCGGTCAACGAGCTCTTCGGCGACCAAAGCAAGCGAGCTTACGCTCATCTGGGCGACACGAAGCTGACTTACGCCGAGTTCGCGTCTTACGACCACGACTATCAGGCGGTCGACAAGTTTGTACCCTATTTGACCAGGGGCGTGCTGGGCGTTGAGAACGTGAACCACTGGATGCTGCTTGTCAAGCAGGCCGAGGCTGGCGGGTTCATCGGCGACGCGGGCGACGGGATCGATTGGCCTTTGCTTCCCGCCGTCTTCGCGCGAGCGATGGCTCAGCAGCAGTACGGCCAGTACGCCAACTTCGCGCTCCAGCAGCCGCAGATCGCTCAGCAGCTCATGCAACAGGCCCAGGAGAACCTCCCGCGCATGCGCGAGCAGTCCTTCCGCGGCAGCGGGCTCACCGAGGCGCAGTTCGACGCCGCGATCGCCAAGGCTCGCGGTATCAAGCGGATGATGGACACCTTCGAGACCGCAGCACGGCTCTCGGATATCCGCGCCATCGCCGCGACCAAATCGCAGTACGACCACACCATCGGCGACGCTCTGGTGATCCCCGCCGACCGCCTCGTCTCGACGATCCTCGAGCCGACGGAAGTCGAGATCCAGGAGCACTTCGGCAAGTACCGCGAGGCCGCCCCCGCCGCCGCCGAGTTCGGCATCGGGTACCGCCTCCCGCCGCGCGTGAAACTCGAATGGCTGGCCCTGGATCGCACGGCCATTGCGGCCGCGATCGACGTGGACCCTATCGACGCCAACAAGCGTTGGCGGTCCGCCCGCGCCAAGTACCCGGGCGAGTTCGCCGCCGAGCAGACCAATGTCGAGGCTGACATCAAGAACGAGAAGGTCGATCAGGTCGTGGGCGAGGCCGACAAACTTATCCGAAATGAGCTGAAGAAGGCCGTCGCTCGCCTGGAATCTGACAAGGGCTATCGCAAGCTGCCCGACGGCTGGGCCAACTCTCGCCCCAAGCTCGAGGACATCGCCGCGCTGGTTTCCAAGGCTGTCCGCGAGTCCACCGGCATCGCGATGCCCCTGCCAGGCGTCACTGTCAAGGCCGCGAAGTGGCTGACCCAGAGCGACCTGAGCCAGCTCGAGAAGATCGGTCAGAGCACGTACCGCGTCGGCACGAAATCGGTGCCGTTCACGCAGGTCGTGTTCGAGAGCAAGGAGCTGCGTACGCCCGAGTCCATCGCGGCTGGCCAAGACTCGGGCTCCGGCGTGCAGAACCTCGTGACCAGCGGCGAGGTCGTACTTATCGATTCTCAGAACGATCGCTTCTACTTCACGATCCTAGATTCACGCGTGGAATCACCGGCCGACTCGATCGAGGACGTCCGCGACGTGGTGGTGGCGAACGTGAAGAAGATCAAGGCCTACGAAATTCTCAAGGGCGAGATCGAGCGGTATCGCGGCGTCGCCGCGGCCGAGGGCATGGACAAGCTCGCGGCCCTGATCGATACCGAGCACCCCGCCGCTGTTCCCCCGACACCGACTGAAGGCCCAAACGCGGGCAAGGCTCCCGAGGTGCCCAAGCTCACCGTGCAACGCCGCATGGAGTTCTACCCGACCCAATCGCGCAACGGCGGGCCCGCGCTCGACAACGCACCGCTGCTGGCAGAGGTCGCCAAGGTCGGCGCAACCCTGGACCCGCTCAAACCGGCCGATCAGTTACCGCCGGAGACGCGCACGATCGCAATCGGGGTTCCTGCGGCCCTCAGCCTCTCCGTCGTGCAGATCACGGCCCGCCGCCCGGTGACCTCCGAAGAAATGCGCAACGGCGGCGAGGGCGCGATCCAGCAGGTCCGCGGGGCGGAGATCCGCAAAGCCCTCGAAACAGAGAAGGACGCCAACCCCTTCGCGTTCAAACCTCTCGCCCTGCGGATGCAGTTCAAGCCTGAGAAAAACGACGAAGACAGTGGCCTGCCCGAGTCGCCCGCCCCGGTCGAGAAGGCCGGAGCCTGATCTCGGTTCTCGTCGCAAAGGCAGCGGTTCGAGAGAAGCCGTCTAGTTCTCGCCTTGAAGCCGCGTGACCAACTCCAACGCCCCGGGCTGACCGAGGTCTAGCGCGCGAAGCGCGTACCCCAGCGCCAGCTCGTTCTGCTTGTCTTTCTCGAACCACTCGGCCGCCTGCATCGCTAGGGCCGCGTCGGCGAGATTTGAATCAGACGCCTTCCCGAAGATTACCGCCGCGTCGCCCGGCCTGGACATCAGCCCGTAGCACTCGCCGATCTGCCGCAGCACCGGCGTCTGGAACCGCAACGAATCTTCGAGCGTGATGAGAAGTTCAACGCCCTTGCCCGGCTCGCCGGAACGAGCCAGCGCTCGGCACTCGATCAACCGCCACGCAACCGAGGTTGGTTCGAGCTTGCGAGCCTTGGCGATGTGCTGCAAGGCGACGCTGAGGTTGTTCTGCCGCATCGCGACATCGGCGAGGCTGCCCCAGGCTGTGGCTAAATTGGGATCGAGGCGAGCCGCTCGCATCAGGCTTGCTTTTCCGGCCTCGATCTCGCCGGTTTTCAGCTGGATCTGACCAAGGAATAGCGGGTACTCGGCGTTGGTCGGCTCGGCGGTCTGGGCGGCTTGGTAGTGCTCAAGAGCGCGATCGTTCTTGCCCGCCAGGCTGGCGATCGTGCCAGCCATGCCCTCGATCTTGGCCGTGCGCGGCCCGATGGCCAAGGCCGCGATGTACTGGTCGTACGCCTCGGAGAGCTTTTTCTGGGTCAGCAGCGCGTCGGCGTAGGCCAGCCTCAATGGCTGCTCGTCGGCGTACTGAGACACTGCTTCAGAGAGCACCTTCTCGGCCTTGGCGTTTTCGCCCTGCTGAAGGTATGCCCTCGCGGACGCGACGATCGCCTCGAGTGCGGACGGGGCCGCGCGCCGGGTCGGATTCGCGGACGGCGCGGACGCGCTCGGCACGCTCTTCCCCGCAGAGTTCACCTCGCCCGAGGTGTTCGTTGATGACACCGCACTTCCCGTGTTCTCCGACGCAAGCGCGGCTGGCAGCGTCGCGTTCCCCGCGCTCGACCAGGCGCTCTTGAACGCGAAAATCCCGGCCGCGCCGAGCAACGCCAACGCCGTGACGCTCACCAGCGCCCGCGTGCCCGAGCTCCCGCGACGCTGGCATCGCCCGCATTTTCCAAGGCTCATTCTCATCCGCGACTCACCCCGGTACAGGGAACCTCGTGTACGATCGTTCACCATGTCGTCCGCCCCAGACAAATCGTCAAGCCCCGAATCGTTGACCCCAAATGCGCCGAGCCCAAACGCGCCGAGCACAGACAAGCCCCAGCCCAGCCCGGAGATCGCTCCGGGGGCCAACGCCGAGCCCGCCAAGCAGTATCGGCCCGCCGACCACGAATCGCGCATCTGGAACCGCTGGGAAGCGTCAAAAGCCTTCCACGCCGACCCGGAGCGGGTTCTGTCCGGTGAGGCCAAGCCCTACAGCGTCGTCATCCCGCCGCCCAACGTAACGGCCGCGTTGCACCTCGGGCACGCCCTCAACAACTCGATCCAGGACATCCTCGTGCGAGCCCACCGCATGAAAGGCTACGAGACGCTCTGGATGCCCGGCACAGATCACGCGGGGATCGCCACCCAGGCCGTGGTCGAAAAGCGGGTGCAGAAGGACGAGAAGAAACGCCGCACTGATTTTACGCGTGAGGAGTTCGTCGCGAAGATCCAGGCGTTCAAGGACGAGTACGAGGCGACGATCACCGACCAGCTCAAGAAAATGGGTTGCTCGTGCGATTGGGACCGGCAGCGATTCACCATGGACGAGATCTGTGCCAAGGCCGTGCGCGAGGCGTTCTTCAGGCTCTTCCGCGACGGTTTGATCTACCGCGGCAAGCGGCTGGTGAACTGGGACACTGCGCTGCAGACGGCCGTGGCGGACGATGAATGTTACGACGAAGAGATTGACGCGAAGTTTTATTATCTTCGCTACCCGCTCGTACACCCGCACGGCGCGACGACGCAGAAGGAACGCACACACGGGCAGTTGCCACCCAGCGACGCCGTGCCCGTGAGCTGGTCGGAGCTGCAATCTCGCGGTTATCCGGGCGCGGAGCAGCACGCCGACGAGCAGGAGGCGTGGGTGACGGTCGCGACAACCAGGCCTGAAACGTACCTCGCGGACACGGCCGTGGCGGTGAACCCGCGCGACCCGCGAGCCAAGGCCCTGCGCGGACTCTGCGTAGAACTACCGCTGGTGGGGCGTGTGATCCCGATCGTGGAAGATGATTATGTTGTCCTGCCCAAGACGATGGCACGCACGGAAGAAGAAGCCAACGACGCCAAGGCCGAGTTCGCTACGGGGTTCCTCAAAGTCACCCCTGCCCACGACGCCAATGATTACGATCTCTACCAGCGTCACAAAGAAAGAATGGACACTTTCGCTGGCGGTCAGGACAAAGCTCTTATTAATATGATGTCCCCCGACGGCCGGGTCAGCGACAAGCACGGCTGGACCGATTTGGGCGGCGCGCACATCCTCGTCGGCAAGAAGATGGCCGAGGCCCGCAAGCTCGTTATCGAAGAGTTCCAAGCCCGCTCCGTCGGCAACGAAACACTCTTCGAAGAGGCCAAGCCCTACCGCCACAGCGTCAAGCACAGCGATCGCAGCAAGGCGATCATCGAGCCGTACCTGAGCGATCAGTGGTACGTTAAGGTAACGGACCCGAGAATGGCGGCCGCGGCGAACGAGGCGCTGGTGGATGAGCAGCGGACTTCTGCGGGTTCGTCTTCTCTTCCTACCGCATCTCGTGGGGCAGGCGTCCCGCCTGCCTCTCCGGGCTCCTCTACTTCCTTCTCTTCTCCTTCCCCCTCCCCCATCACCTCGACTCTCCAAACCCAAGAACGCCGTCTCCCCCACTGGCAACGCGGCGGAGAAACATATTTCGTCACCTTCAAATCGCAAGGCGGCACACTCTCGCTTGAGGAACAACAGTCCGTCCTCAACGCCTGTCGCCATTGGGACGGCGAACGCCTCGAGCTTCACGCGGTGGTGGTCATGCCCGACCACGCTCATCTCGTGCTCTCACCCTTCGAAAAAAGCCCCGGTGAGTGGTACTCACTCTCTGAAATCACGCAAAGCATCAAGTCCTTCACGTCGCACGCGATGAACAAGTCTCGCGGCGCAAAGGGCCAGATCTGGCAGGATGAGTCCTTCGATCGCATCCTCCGAATGAGTGAGTTTCAAGACACCATCAACTATGTGCTGAGCAACCCAGTCAACGCGAAGCTCGCTGAGAGGTGGGGGGAGTACAAGTTCACATGGGTGCCGGATGAAACTCTGCGCGGCCAGATGCGGTTCGCGGATCGCTGGCGTGGCGATGGAAAGAGAAAGACTCAAGAAGAAGAAGGAACGGAAGAACGAGGAGAAGGCAGGCGGGACGTCCGCCCCACACAAGAGCAGGATTCGAAGCTTCGCTTTTTCCCTGCGCGGTATGCCAAAACCTACGAGCTTTGGCATGACAACATCCGGGATTGGTGCATTAGCCGGCAGCTCTGGTGGGGGCATCGGATTCCGGTTTGGCGTGACACAAAGCTCAAGTTCCGCAGCCAGTCGGCGGGCACGAATGTTGCAGTCCATGGATTTACACTTCACTCAATCATGGGACTTGGAATGACCTTGGACCAGTGGCAAGCAGATCGGAGAATCCACCTCGGAGTTGACCAGAATGATGACGCACTCAATCGCGGAAGATCGGTGTGCGTCCGTAGCGAGACTGATACCGAGGTTTTGGAATACCTACATTCTCAAGGCTTCGAGCAAGACCCCGACGTCCTCGACACTTGGTTCTCCTCCTCCCTCTGGCCAATCTCCACCATGGGCTGGCCCGAGCCCGATGCGCAGTCCTCAACCAAGAACCTTCTTAAGGCCTTCAACCCCACCAGCGCGCTCTGCACCGCTCGCGAGATTATTACATTGTGGGTCTCGCGCATGGTCATGATGAACCGCTACTTCATGGGCGAGGATCTCGGTTTGGGTCGGGGCCACGGCCCGGTGCCGTTCCATGACGTGTTCATCCACGCCATGATCCAGGACGGCGAAGGGCGCAAGATGTCCAAATCGCTGGGCAACGGCGTGGACCCGCTAGATATCATCGCCAGCCACGGCGCGGATGCGATGCGCTTCACGCTCTGCCAGATGACTACGCAGACGCAGGACGTGCGCATGCCGGTGGTCCCTGTAGTCAATAAGGACGGCACCAGCGGCGGCAACACCTCGCCCAAGTTCGACCTGGGCCGAAACTTCGCTAACAAACTCTGGAACGCAGCCAGGTTCACCAGCGGGATTCTCAGCGGCTCCGCGTTCTCAACTATTTCATCATCTTCATCTCCACTTCCTAGCGGGACAGGTTTTCAAACTGTCTCTACCCTCCCTACCTCTTCGCCTTCTTCCTTCTCCCTCGCCGATCGCTGGATGCTCTCGCGTCTCGCCTCCGCCGTCACCGAGGCCGACAAGGCCCTGCGCGAATATCAATTTAGCAATTATGCTCAGGTCTGCTACGACCTCCTGTGGCGCGATTTCTGCGATTGGTACCTCGAAGCGATCAAGCCGACCGTGGCCAGCGACCCGCAGCAGCGGGCCGTGCTGCGAGCCGCGATGGACACGATCCTGCGCCTGCTGCACCCCATCATGCCGTTCGTCACCGAAGCGATCTTTGAGCATTTCTCGGCCTTGAATGCCGAACCCGTCGCGAGCCTCACGCTCACGCCGCCGCGCAAGGCCGGGCTTCTCTGCACGGCCGGGTGGCCCGAGGCAAGCTCATCGCTCATCGACCTCGCCGCCGAAACGCAGTTTGAACGCCTCCGCCTGCTTATTACATCCATCCGTGAAGTTCGCGCGCAGCACAAAGTGCTCTCGAAGCGGCGCGTGACGCTCCACGCGACGCCCGATATCGAGGCCGCCGTGCAACCTCACAGCGCGTTCGTGCTCGCGATGGCTGGGATGGAACGTGTCACCACCGAAGCCCCACCTGCGACCAACGTCAAGTTCCGATTCGAATCCGGCGAACTTATATTAAGCAACCTTGCCGACGCGGTGGACGAGGGCGCGGAAAAGACTCGCCTTCAGAGGCAGATCGCCGAGCTCGAAAAATCTGTTGCCACACTTACCGGCCGACTTGCCAACCCGGGGTATGCCGACCGCGCGCCACCCGCGATGGTCCAGCAGTCACACGACCAGCTCGCCAAGGCCCAAGCCGATCTTGCGGCGACTCAGGCGGCGCTCAACGCGCTGGGCGGCGGGGAGTGATCGTCCGGGCACGAACGTGGCACACGCCGACACCTGCTCTCACGCCAGCTCTCTTGGTGGCTCTTGCGACGGCGCTCACGGTTCTTCTCTCCGCCTGCTCGAGCGCGCCGTCGGCCCTCCCGCCAGCGGTCCCGGCTGGCGCCGACCGCGCGAACGCCTCTGTCGTCGGCGGCGTTCCAAACCTCGCCGTACCCATCCTCAGCATCGAGCCCTGGACCGCTGTCTCCCCCACCGGCCGCGTGATTCGCACGCCCGCGTTCCGCCTTTTCACCACCATGCCGCCCGGCGTCACGCTCGCCCGCCTCCCGCTTTTCATGGAGTCCGCGCTCAGCGCGTACCGCTCGACCTACGCCACACTCCTCGCCCCGCCGCTCGCGCTCGACACCTTCCTGCTGGCCAGTCGCCCGCAGTGGATGAAACTCACCGCGCAAATGTTCCCCGACGAGGCGGAAGGATTTCTCAACATCTCACGCGGCGGCTTCACGCTTAACGCTCGAGCACTTCTCTACGACCTCGGCACGCGCGACACGCTCGCGCTCATCGGCCACGAGGGCTGGCACCAATTCACGCAGCAAACATTCATCGACCCGCTCCCGATCTGGCTCGAAGAGGGGATCGCCACGCACATGGAGGGCTACCGCTGGGCCGCCGCCGATCCCACGCGGCCCGTCTTCACGCCGTGGACCAACCCCGAGCGGTTCGATCAGCTCCGACGCGCTTCCGAACAGGGCCGCCTGCTCTCGTTGGTTGACCTGCTCGAGTCCTCGCCGCAGGATCTCATCGTGCGGAGCTCGAACATGACAACAGGCACCACCAACGACAGCGCGGCCGCACGCGATCCGCAGGCCGCGCTCACCTTCTACGCGCAGGTCTGGGCGCTCACGCATTTTCTCAACGAGGGCCAGAACGGCCAATACCGCGACAAGCTCGCCGCCCTCATCACCGATGCCGCCCAGGGGCGCGCCGTCGATTCCATCCGCCGAACATCCGGCGAGCACGCCGCCACGGCCTACGCGACCAACCGTCGCGGGGCGGCCCTCTTTCAGATCTATTTCAACAAGGATCTCGACGCCGCCCAGCGCCAGTACACCGCGTTCATCGAGCGGATCACCCGCATCGGCGGCCGCGACCTCATCGTCGCGGGACGCTCGCCCGTGTGAAGCGGCAATCGAAAGCCCACCCCAACGAACCGGGGCTGTCAAGCCCCGGCCTTTCGCTCTGGCAAAACCCCGCCTCGAAAGCCAAGGCCTAGAAGAACATCCGCGACCGTAGCGTTGACGCGGCAGAATGCATGGAGTGGCGTCTCAAGGCCTCGGCAGCGGGTTGTCATAAAGATCGAACCCGCCGGCCCAGACGTCGCCAGTGGTGCCGTCGTAGATCCAGCCGTAGTCGGTCTGATAGGCCGAGTCCGGTATGGCGCCGATGGCGATGGTCTTGCTCTTGGGCCCAGAGACCCAGAAATTCGCGGGCTTGTCTCGCATGTAGCTGCCCAGAAGGGGTCCCCACGTCCCGTCGCCGGCGGTCACCTGCGGCCAGGCCGTGTTCACCGCGTAGTAGTACGACACCGCGCGGCGAACCTTGCCGAGCTGATCGAACGTCGCGGTCTCGCTGCTGTCTTGCACTGCCTTGGAGAACTGCGGCACGACGATCGAGGCGAGAATCCCGAGGATGACGACGACGATCAAAATCTCGACGAGCGTGAACGCGGAGCGGAGACGGATCATCGTTGCTGAGCGTGAGCGTGTCCGAGACATACCACGTCCTCCATTGCCCGATCCCCCGCCAACACAGAACGGGATTCGACCGGAGCCACATCAACCCTTCCTGACCGAAAAACGGCCGACCCATTCACGGGCCGGCCGTCTGAAAGAATCGGGTTCGAGAGCGATTACTTGTTGCCAAGGATGACCTCACCGGTCGCCTCGTTGAAGTTGTTGGCACCGAAGTCTCCGCTGCCTTCGTCGTACGCCCAGCCCGACGCACCGTCGTCGACGTCGATCTGGCCGTCCGCCTGGAGAGTGCGAGCGCCGACCTTCGAGCTCAGAAGAGGATCGCTAATGGCGGGATTCTTCGGAGCCGCCTTCAGGTAACCGCCGGTGCCGCCGACAATACCGCTGCCGTCGATCATCGGACCCCAGCCCGAGCCAACTACGCCGCCTGCGGAGTCGGTGTTCAGTTCGGTTTCGCTCGGATACGCACCAACGCGAGCCTTGTAGAGCTCGAGCTGGTTGCTGACCGACTTGATCTGAGCCTTGATGTTGCCGGCCTGGCTGTCCTTGGTCGCATTCGCGAACTGGGGGACGACGATCGCGGCGAGGATGCCGAGGATCACGACGACGATGAGGATTTCGACGAGCGTGAACGCCTTGCTAACGCGCTTGGTGATCCGATTCCGCATGCTGAGACTCCTTCGAAAGAAAAACCGGGGTAGTTTGTCAGCGGACGCCGCACGCGTTCTCGCCCCCCGCACACCTTGGCCCGGCCGCAACACGCGGCCCGGGTAACTTCGCCCTCTGCCGCACCGGACCCCTACTAGAAAGCCCGGAACCCGGCGACGGCAACGTTTGATCGACCGCCCCTCACGAGTGGTTGAGCGGCTTTGGCATTTGTTGCGCGAGATGGACGCCAGCTTTAGCGTTTATAACGCTCACGTCCCACGGTTTCGACGGGCTCAGGGGTTCTGAGGGATTCGGGCGAGGTTCCCGGACGAGAAGGAACACCAGCGACCGCTCTGGCCGGTCTGGCGCGCGGCCCACGCGAAAATACTCGGCCATCAACCGACCGAGTGCTTCAGAATGCTCACACGCGTTTCAGCGAGGCACCAAGCCCAGCGCCCGCCGAGTCTGGGCGATCGACTCGGACTGGATCATCTGGTACTGCGCGTCCGCGTCGATGATCTTGATCTTCATGATCTCTTCGAGCATCGCTTGCGTGTACTTCGGCCGCTGCGCCGCCGTGGACTTGGCGCCGTACTGGTTCAGATTGGACGCGAAGATCCCCGCCGCGCTGACGGGCAAGAAGTCTTCATACCGCAGCCCTTCAACCTGCGAATAGCCCAGTCGCACGAGCTCAGCCATGTCGTCAGTCGTCATCGTTCCCTTGCCCTTCAGCCCGGCGCTGGTCGGCGAATAGCGTGCGCAGACAAGCTCATCGGCGATCAGACGGTCAAGGGCCTTGGGGAACGGCTTGAACGGTTCGCTGTACAGCGCTTCGTAGGCCGCGAAATCGCGCTTGGGGAGACCCGGGTCCTTGTCGCGCGCCGCGTCCGCGACGGTGAGACAGCGGTCGTACAACGCGCGGCCTTTGGGCGTGCAGGCGTAGAACCGCTGCTCGATCTCGCCGAACCGGGCTGTGTGAACCGCGCTCGTGGTCGTGCCGTCGGCGTTGGTGAACGTCACCGGCTCGGTCAAGGCCTTATACGCGTCCTGCCTGAGCAGCACCGGCGTGTCCTCGCTGGGCCCTTCGGTGAAGTCCTTGAACCCGTTGTGCTTGAGCAGACGCAGATTCAGGTCCGCCTGCTTCAACCGTTGGATGAGCGCCTCAACAATCGCGTTGACCTCGGCCGGGCTCGCGCTCGCGCTCGGCAGCGCATCGATCCGCTCACGCGGCACGTGCTTGAAATGCAAGTGCATCCAGTCCTTGCCCGCGAAGCCGACCAGCCGCGTCATCGCTCGCCGAGCCCGGTCTTCAAACGCCCGCTCGTCCATCTCGCCCATGCAGAACTTCATCGCCGCCGTGTACAGGTCCATGCACAGCGTGTTGGGCGTCAGGTGATTCAGATGGTGCCGCTCGAAGCACGCAATGTCGGCCGCGATCTTGAACCCGCCGTCGCAGAGTTCCTTGTACAGCTCGTGGTCGTGCGCTCTTCCCGTCCACTTGAAGATCTGTTCCGTGCCCTCTCGGATCAAGGCGTTCGCGTCGGTCCAATCCAGCCAGCCCTGCCGCTCGGCCTTCTCGATCAACGCCTTGGCCGCGTCGCTGAACACCTGCCGCCCGGCGAGCACTTTTTCGATTCGGCCTTGCGTGGCTGGGTCAAAGTAATCCGTCATCAGCAGGGACGTGAACACTCGATGGTCTGGGCTTATCCGGCTGCGGAAGGCCGTCGCCACGATCGGCAGGCTCTTGGCCCCGATGCTCGACATGTCGTAGAAATTATGCGGCTCCATGGCGAACTGCGCGAAGAATCGCGCGACCCACCGGTACTCGTCCTTCCGCCCGATGCGGATCGCCCCGTGTCGCTCGCCGCTGGTCTTCTCAAGCTCCTCGTCGCTGAACACAAAGCCGACGTGCAACTTCTCGAGCAGCCCGCAGACCGCGCGGTTGCACGCGCGGTTCACTTCGAGCGCCTTGTCGTAAAGCGGCACTTCTTTGCCGAACATCGCCGAGAGTTCAGCAAACAGCCGGTGCTGCATCTCCACCTTGCTGGCCGCTGTATGAGCCGCGCCGGACGTCGAAACTCCAGCGGTGGCAGAGCCCGAACTAACTTTACCCGAATTGGCCTCCGAAGAGGCGGGCGGCGTGCTCATGTCTTTCACCTCGCATGGAGTTCGTCAGCTTCAAGGACCGGCAAATCATAGCGGTCGAGCCGCCGAGACAGGGGGCTCGCGCCGTTGCCATCAGCCCTTGCCAGTCACAACGTCAGCGTGAAGAATCGGCTGAATGAGTCGCTCTGATAACTCTCGAACGAGCCGCAGGGCACAAACCTGAAGCGTTCATAGAGCCTCGCCGCAGCCTCGAAAGGCTCGCCGGAACCTGTTTCCAAGCTGAGCCGCGAGTACTTTCGTTGCCGCGCCACGGTGATGATGTGCGTCAGGATCGCCGAGGCCACGCCCTTGCGAAGGTGGGCCGCCGCCGTCCGCATCGACTTGACCTCGCCGTGCGCAGCGTCAAGCTCCCTGATCGCCCCGCACCCGACGATCTCGAGTGCGAGATCAGCCCCGATCCACGCCGTGAAGAACGTGATCTCGGGATGCCGCAGCCGATCCAGATCCAGCGCGTGGACGCTGCCCGGCGGCGAGAACTGCCGCATGGCGTCGAGATGCGACTGAAGCAACGCAGCGATCTCGAGGCCGCAAAGATCGTCTTGGATGATGCGGAGCATGGTTGGCGAAAGTGTAAGAGAGACGCCCGCAGGTCGAGAGGAGCCAGCCTTCCCGTGGCATCGAGGGCGCGGCGAGGTCGGGCCAGTCGGTCTTGAAGAAGATGTTGGTGAAGACGAGAGAACCTTTACGCTCGACGACGGCACACATGAGAGATGGTTCCGCGTGGGGGGAGAGGGTGGCGTGTGCGGAATCGCTCGGGCAGCTTCAAGATCGGCCAAGATTTCGTTACGCCGCGTGCGCGTTCACGGTACGATGTTCCTAGGCAGTTTCGAGCGATCGAATGCAATCAAGAGTTGTGAAAGAGATACCGATGCGAGGTTTGTTCACCGTTGCTACTACTCGTTTTCAAGTTTTGGTGCGCTGTGGCTTTGGGACGATCCTTGCGCTTGTTATCTTCAATTCTGCCTGCCGTGCTCAGCAGTGTGGAGGCACATAAGACCTCGGGACGCTGGGAGGAAACCAAGCCTTGGCATATGAGGTTTCGGCGGACGAGAACGTGGTAGTCGGGATGGCACGGGCCACGTCGAGCAACGAAAGGGCTTTCCGCTGGACTGCGGCAGGCGGAATGCAGAACCTCGAAACACTGGGCGGATACTTCTCTTGGGCCTATGGAGCCTCGGCGGACGGGAACGTTGTCGTAGGTCTATCGCACGGTTCCATGGGTGATCGTGCTTTCCGCTGAATGGCTGTCGGCGGTAAGCAGGATCTTTGGACGCTGCAGGGCAATTCCGTCGCCAAAGCCACCTCTTCAGACGGCGGCGTAATAGTGGGCTACTCATAAAACGCTATTGGGCAGTAGCTGCCGTCCGCTGGACGGCCGGTACGCCTGTCCTTCAGCAACCCATTTCCACCACAGCTTGGCCTACTGGCGCGGGAAGTTTTTGCGTAACTCTCGCCTCTCTTGGCACAGCCACCTACCGCTGGCAGCGCGAAACCGCGCCAGGCACGTTCGTCAATCTCTCAACGGCCTGACCACATGGGACGGGTGCGAGGGCAGCGGGCTTGTCTTCGGGGCCACCACACGTTTGCTCATCATCGTGGCGGAAACGGCGAGCGGGCGCACGCTCTGCGCCGGGCACGCCGTCCGCTATCGCTGCGTGGTTTCCAACGCCTGCGGAAGCACCACGAGCGATCCGGCCTCACTCGCCATCTGCCACGCCGATTTCAACTGCGACGGCTTCGTCACCGGCGAGGACTATGACGAGTACGTCGCGGCGTTCGAGGCAGGCGATGAGTTGGCCGACTTTGACGCGGATGGGTTTGTGACGGGCGATGACTTCGATGCGTTTGTGGCAGCGTTCGAGTCGGGCTGCTGACATTGCGTTGTTCGTCTTTGCATCGCTGTCAGCGTTCTCAGGATTTCGATTCAAGAAAAAACCTGGCTAGGTTGGCCAGGTTTTTCAGTGTCATTTCTTTGAGCTCGATTCGCGCGAGCTTGGTCAGTCCTTCTTGTCGCTCGAAGAGGCGGCCGCGTCCCCGCCCATGCGGCGGCGACGGTCGCGCAGGCGGCGGCTCTTGCCGACGCGGTCACGCAGGAAGTACAGCTTGGCCCGGCGAGCGTCGCCGCGTCGCAGGATCTCGTACTTGGCGATCAGCGGCGAATGGATCGGGAACTTACGCTCGATGCCCACATCGTCCACCACGCGGCGGACGGTGATCATCTCGTTGATCCCCCGGCCGTGACGCGAGATCAGCACGCCAGAGAAGATCTGGATGCGCTCTTTCTCGCCTTCCACAATGCGGACGTGGACGTTAACCGTGTCGCCCGGTTCGAGCGGCGGGAGGTCCGTCTTGAGCACGGACTTGTTGATGTTCTCGATGATCTGCTGATTGCCCATGAGATCCTGATCCTTACCTCGCGGTACACCGCCGCGTCGATGCTCGGCCCGAAACCTTACAAATTCCTATCCTCGATCGCCCGACGGCCGGGCTCGGAGGGGCCAAGATGGTAGACCGCTCGATCACCGGGGTCGAATGGTAAACGCAACCCCGAGATCGGTCAGCTTGGCCCGATTTGGCCCGATTTGGCCGCGTGGCTCAGTTCGACTTCATGTCCAGCGACTTGGAGAGGAACGCGAAGATGTCGCTGGCTTCTTCGATCCGCTTGGACGTCGGCTTGCCCGCCCCGTGCCCGGCCCGGGTTTCGATGCGGATCAGGATCGGGTTGTCGCCCGATTGAGCCGCCTGCATCGCGGCCGCGAACTTGAAGCTGTGCGCGGGGTACACGCGGTCGTCGTGGTCGGCCGTGGTCACCATCGTCGGCGGGTAGGCCGTGCCCGGCTTGATGTTGTGGTAAGGCGAATAGGCCCGCAGCGCCTTGAACTGCTCGGGGTCGGCCGACGACCCGTAGTCGCCCACCCAGCCCCAGCCGATCGTGAAAGTGTGGAAGCGCAGCATGTCCATCACGCCCACCGCGGGCAGGCACGCGCCGAAGAGCTCGGGCCGTTGTGTCATGCACGCGCCAACCAAAAGCCCGCCATTGCTGCCGCCCTGGATCGCGAGTTTCTTGCTGGAGGTGTACCGGCTGGAGATCAGCCACTCGGCCGCCGAGATGAAATCATCGAACACGTTCTGCTTATTGACGGTCATGCCGCCCTTATGCCAGTCCTCGCCGTACTCACCGCCGCCGCGGAGGTTGGCCACCGCGTACACGCCGCCCATCTCAAGCCACCGCGCCACCGTCGGCGAGAAGCCCGGCGTGAGCGAGATGTTGAACCCGCCATAGCCATAGAGAAGGGTCGGGTTGGAGCTGTCGAGCAAGATGCCCTTCTTATGAGTGAGGAACATCGGCACGCGCGTGCCGTCCTTGCTCTTAAAGAAGACCTGCTTGGTCTCGTAGGCATCGGCGTTAAAATCGACCTTTGGAGAGCGGAAGAGTGTGCTCTTGCCGGTCTTGATCTCGTAGCGGAAGATCGACCCGGGGTTGAGGTACCCGCTGTAGGAATAGAACGTTTCGGTGTCCGTCGGCTTGCCGCCAAATCCGCCGGCCGTGCACAGCCCCGGGAACGTGACGTCCACGATGTGCGCGCCGTCCAGCTCGTGGATGCGAACCTGCGTGGTCGCGTCCTTAAGGTAGCTCGCAAAGAACCGTTGACCAACCACGCTGACACCCTGCAGCGTGTTCTCGCTCTGCGCGATCAGCTCTTTCCAACTCGAAACGTCGGGCTTGGTGATATCGACCGCGACAACCCTGGACCGCGGGGCGTTCAGGTTCGTCTGGATCCAGAACGTCGTGCCTGTGTTGCCCACGAAGTTGTAATCGGCATCGAACTTGTTAAACAGCTCGACGACCTTGGACTTGGGATCGGACAAGTCTTTATAGAACAGCGCGTTGTTGATCGTCTTGCCAGCCGACACGCCGATGATGAGGTACTTGCCGTCCTCGGTCACGCCGCCGCCCAGGTACCACTCGGGCTGGTCGTTGCGGTCAAAGACCAGCACGTCCTTGTCCTGCGTCGTGCCCACGACGTGGTAGAAAATCTTGTGGAAGTTGTTGACGCTCTTGATGGCGTCGCCGGTGGGTGCGTCGTATCGGCTGTAGAAGAAACCCTTGTTGTCCTTGGTCCACGCCGCGCCGGAGAACTTGACCCACTTCAGTTCATCGCTCAGGTCTTTGCCGGTCAGCACGTCGCGCACCCGCCAAGTGTTCCAGTCGCTCCCCGCCTCGGACACGCCGTAGGCCATCAGCTTGCCGTCGTCGCTGACGGAGGCCCCAGCGAGCGCAATCGTGCCGTCCTTGCTGAGCGTGTTGGGATCGAGCAGCACCCGCGGCGTGGCCTCGATCGCGTCGGTCACGTACAGCACGGACTGGTTCTGCAGGCCGTCGTTGCGCGTGAAGAAGTACTTGCCACCCTCCTTGAAGGGCACGCCGAACTTCTCATAGTTCCACAGGTTCGTCAGCCGCTCCTTAATACGCGACCGCTCGGGCACGGTATCGAGCCAGGCGTTGGTGATCTCGTTCTGAGCCGTGACCCACGCCTTGGTCTCGGGCGAGTCGGGCTCTTCGAGCCAGCGGTAGGGATCGGCGACCTTGGTGCCGTGGTAGTCGTCGACCTGATCGACGGTCTTGGCGGTCGGGTACACGACCTTCCCGGCCAGCTGCTTGGCGGGCTGGGCCAAGGCTGGCGAGATGGCCGCGCAAACCGCGAGCCCGCTCATCCACAACGTGCGCCGCGACAAAGTGCATGACATGCGTGCGATCTCCAAAGAGGGACGTTCAAGGGTCAGCTACTGAATTCGGCAGATCAGAACTCGGCAGATCAAAACTCGATAGATCAGTGTAACGAGCGGGAACGCTCAAGTTGCGACCCGAATCGCAACCGAACCGACTGAGAGCAACGCGAGATCGAGTCCTTCACCGATGCGGATCGCGCGTGACTATTGCACCAACCCCTTGGTCAACCGCATAAACGCCGTCTCCAGGTTCACCGGCTCTTCCGTGAACTTCGTGATCCGGAATCCCTTGTTCACCAGAATGTTTGGCAGGTCCGTGAACGATTGACCGGGCGCCTCTTCGTACACGAGATGGATGACCTTGACCGCCGCGCCGTTTCGCTTGCCGCCCGCGCCGCCGCCCGAGGCGAAGCTGTCCGCCGCGTCGGCCAGCACAGCCTTGGTCACGCCGGGAATCTTCTGCACCAGCGCCAGCGCGTCCGCCACCCGCTCACTCACGCCCACGTGCAGCACGTGCCCGACCTTGGCTCGCCGAACAATCTCCTCGACCGTGCCCGCGAACAAAAGCTGCCCGCGTTCGATGATGCCAACGACGTTGCACAGTTCGGCCAGCTCGGGCAAAATGTGGCTCGAAATCAAGATCGTCTTGCCCATCCGCCGCAGCTCTTTCAACAGCTCACGCATCTCGATGCGAGCCCGCGGATCGAGCCCCGAGGCTGGCTCGTCCATCAACAAAACTTTCGGATCGTGCAGCAGCACCCGGGCCACGCTCAGCCGCTGCTGCATCCCGCGCGACAAACTGTTCACCTCGGCCGTCGCCTTGTAGCTCATGTCCGTCAGCTCGAGCACGTCCGCGACGACCTTCTTGCGCTGCTGCCCGTGGATGTTGTACGCGGCCGCGAAGAACTCGAGGTACTCCTGCACCACCATGTCCTCGTACGCGCCCATGAAATCTGGCACATACCCGACGATCGGCCGGATCTGCCGGTTCTGGTACCCGACCGTCAGCCCCCCCACCATCGCCTGCCCGCTCGTCGGCTTGAGCAACGTCGCCAAGATCTTGATGGTCGTGGTTTTTCCCGCGCCATTGGGGCCGATGAACCCGAAGCAGTCGCCCTCCTGGATCGTGAGATTGAGGTTGTTGAGCGCGACGAGGTCGCCGTAGCGTTTGGTGAGGTTGACGGTTTCGATCATCGCCACAGGGCGTTCACTCCTTCGCAGGCTGGCGCGCGTCCGCGCGGCCCTATTTCTTGTTGAGCTTGGTTTCTGGGATCGGCTTCACGTTGACGTCAGCATGCTTTTCGTCCGAGGCCGCGGGCGGATCCATGTTCTCGCTCGCGACGAACGCCGGGGGTTCGTCGGGCAGCGGGTAGACCCATCGCACGATCGTTCGCCCCGTCGTCGCGAACTTCTCGCCGTCGAGCGTCATCGGCACCGGGCACGCAGCGCCTTCCTTTTCCGAGCCCAGCGACCCGATGATGATGAGACAAGGCTGCGTGAGCCAGCGGCCCAGATCAAGCCCGTGCGTGTTCTGCCGCGTCGCCCACGGGACCGTGTCCGTACGCACGGTCGCGGGTGTGATGCCCTCGAACTGGCTCAGGAAGCTCGACGCCACGAGACGGTCGGCGGCCGAGTTCAGGTCAACCTTGATCCCTTCCGTTTGGAAGAGCGCGCCGTTGTACTTGTTCAACTGCGACCGAAGGTACGAGGCGAGCGTGGTGTCCGAGCCGGGCTTTTGGACCGTCACGCTCCGCAGGTCAAGCACGCTCGCAGAGCCCGGCGCCCAGCGATCGACCGCGAACGCGCGCGCATCGGACACGATCTGCGTACTCAGCACGCCACGCCCCAGATCGCGCTGCGGCGGGACAACAATGACCAGCACGTCACGCAACTCGCCCGGTAAATCGTGCGACAACGATCCGATGAGCCAAGACTGGTCGGCATTGCGATTAGGCCTCAGACGGATCGTCCCCACGCCCGAGGGAACCTCGCCAGCCGCGTCGGGCTCGGCGAGCGGCAACGGCATTTTCCAGGGCGGTCCGCCCGCCCAATCGATCTGCAACTGCTTCACCGTCGAGCGCGTCGGGAAGGTCATCGACGACGGGCTGCGAGTGTCGACGACGTAGCCGCGTGCGTCAGGGAACGTCCCGCCCGCCCCGCCCTGCTCGGGCGGCGGTTCCCACGCGGCCGCAAGGTCCGCCGAATCGCCGCTGGTGCTGGGAACTCCCGCGTCGCCAACGCGAAACGTTGCGGTCCCGTACTTGGGCACCAGCAGGCTCATCCACACCCGCGCGCGCTCGATCGGCTGCCCGAACACATGGTCGATGATCGTGAGATGAGTCCCCTGCACCCGCTTCTCGCGGATAAGGTTCGCGCCACCCCAGGCGATGACCGTGAAGACGCCCGCGGCCACGACGTACCCCAGCCAGGCGTGCCGCACCATGCCGCGTTTTTTCAGCACCGCGAACCCGCCCGGACCGGCCACCAGCCAGTAGACCGCGAAGAGCACGAACCCGAGCAGCACACCCGTGGACGCCTTGCCCGATTTGGCGATCTGTCCTGCGATATCGCCGTCGAACTTGATCGCGGTCCGGTTCGGGAAGCCCTCGCCATTGGCGGCCTGCCGCTTGTCAATATCGGTCTGCGTCGGCGCGATCCCGCGCCGGCCCAGTACGCGATTCCAAAACACGCCCGGGTCAAGCCGCTCGGCCTCGGCGAACGCGCGGTGGTTCAGGTCCAGCCCTATGAGCGTGACCGCGCCTACGCCGTGCAGCCGCCGCGCCACCACGCACAGCCCGTCGGGACCGTTGAGAATCCGCATCGCCTCGCCGGGCGCCGCGTCGGGGGCGGGCGTGAAGTCGTGCACCACGCCGTCCTTGGGCATCACGGTGTTGGCGCGCTCGGTGAACAGCGCCCGGAACGCCGTCAGGTCCACGCCCTCGCGGCGGCGCACGCTCACGATCGGCAGCATCGACGAGAGTTCCGTCGCTTTGGAGTTTGTCCACGTCTCGCCGACGGGCGGCAGCACGATGACCAGGTGCCCGCCGCGCCGGACCCACTCGCGCACGGCTGTGGCTCGCTCGGCTCGCAGCTCGCCGGGGTCGCCGCCGCCCCAGACCAGAAAATCAAAGGGTGCCAAGCCTTGCCAGCGGTCGGGCAGCTCCGCGGGGGAAAGACCAGACTCGACGCGCGTGAGCTCTTGCCCGAAGGGCGCGGCGTCGGTGTTGTCCAGGCGTGTGCCAAACCGGAGAAGCCCGAACGACTTGTTCCCCACCACCGCGGCCAGCCCGACCACCGAAGAGACCGCGTTGCGGGTCGAAACTTTGGCGCGGGCGAGTAGTCGTCCGCCCTGCAGCGCCCGCCCGCCGCCGACGGCGGTGGATTCGATCCCCTCGAACGCCGCGAGCGTCAGCTTGTCACCGGGCTTGAACCTCGCGGGGAGTCGGAGGTAGAGCCACACGCCCTGGCGAACGCCGGGGTTGGTCGCGATCTCACGCTGGTTCAGCGGCTCGTCGCCGTCGAGGTCCGGGTGAGAGAGCCGGATCACGAGTTCGCGAGGCTTGGTGGCCGCGTCTTGAACAACGACACGCACGCCGATCCAGCTGCCCGGCCTGACCACACCCCCGACGCCGAAGCGTTCGACGTCGAGCTTGAGATCGGTTGAACTCACGTCGCCGACGACCTCGGGAGTGTTTCCCGGCGCGATCGAGTCTTGGGCTGCGGCAGGCCCGGCCGCGAGGGCGAGCACGAGCAGGAGGGCCGACGCGATCGCCCACAGCACGCGGGAGGCGGCCATGCTGGCTCGTTTGGAAGTTTGAATCCGCGCTGCGATCATCTCGCTCCCGTCACAGGCTGCGCCGTCGTCATAAACCAACTCGCAGAGTTTACCCGCGCTGCTGCACTGGTGGTGCGACGAGAAGCTCCGCCCGATAGAGACCTGGTGGGAACTCTCCCGAATGAAGTCTGGTTCGCCATCGCTCTGCTTACGGGCGGCTGCGTGCTGGGCGGGTTGCATACTTTGGCGGCGCAGGCCAATTATGCGACGAAGGTTCACGACCTTAGGGTCAGGGTCGGCAAACTTCAGGACGCGTACTCCGCCCACCTCGAGGAGATCGCCGAGCGCGACGGGATCGTGCTCAACGAAGTGCCGCTCAAGGCGTTGAAATCGGGCAGGCACGCCGCGTAATCTCCTGTCGCTTTCGATCCTGTTATTTTCCCACCAAACGCAACCGATCCACGAACATCGCGTGCGAGCGCACCCCCATGCGGTAGCACGCGACCTCGAACTTCTCGTTGGGCGAGTGAACGCGGTCGTCGTCGAGCCCGAAGCCCATGAAGATCGTGTCCAGCCCGAGCTTGTCCTTGAGCAGACCGGCCACGGGGATCGAGCCGCCCGATTTGATCAAAGCTGGCGCCTTGCCGGTCGCCGCCTTGATCGCGGCGCTCGCGGCCGCCATCGCCGGAGAGTCGATCGGGGTCGTGACGCCAAACCCGCCGTGGTGGTCGAGGAACTCCCACCGGCAGCCCGGCGGCGTGCGGTCTTTGCACCACTTGAAGAACGCCTTGGTGATCTTGCGCGGGTCCTGGTCGGCAACGAGGCGGAAGCTCACCTTGGCCATCGCGTGCGACGCGATGACGGTTTTAGCGCCCTCGCCGGTGTAGCCGCCGAGAATGCCGTTGATCTCGGCGGTCGGTCGGCCCCACTCGCGTTCCATAGCGGTGAACCCGGCCTCGCCGACGTCCGCGGCCGGAGACAGGCCGATTTTTTTCAGCGCGGCCTTGGAGTTGAACTTGAGCGCCTTCCAGTTCGCACGCTCCTGCTTGGAGATCGAGACCACGGCGTCATAAAAACCGGGGATCGCCACGCGCCGCTTCTTATCCCACAACTGAGCGAGAACCTTCGCAAGCTCGGTGATCGGGTTGGGGCAACGCCCGCCCCAGAGCCCCGAGTGCAGGTCCTGGTTCGCGGCGTGGAGGCGGATCTCGGTGTACGCCATCCCGCGCACGCCGTAGGTGATTGCGGGGCGCGTGCGCGAGAGCATCCCGGTGTCGCTGATGAGGCACACGTCGCACGCGCCGAGTTGTTTCTCATGCTTCTTGACGAACCCTTCGAGGCTGGTGGAGCCAGACTCTTCTTCGCCCTCGATGAGGCAGGTAAACTTCACGCCGCCCGCGGTCAGGCCGGTCAGTTCTTTCCAAGCCCGCATGGCCTCGATGAACATGAGCACCTGGCCCTTGTCGTCGACCGCGCCACGCGCGACGACGCGCTCGCCGCCCTCTTCGCCGGGCTTGGGGCCTCGGATCACGGGCTCGAAGGGCGGGCTTTCCCACAGCGAGACGGGGTCCACGGGCTGCACGTCGTAGTGCCCGTAAAAGAGGACGTGCGGGCCCTTGTACTCGGGGGATCCCTCGCAGGATGCGAGCACGATGGGGTGGCCGGGGGTCGTGCAGAGTTCAGCCTTGAACCCGCACTCGCGTAGCTGGGCCGCGCACCATTCCCCGGCCTTGGCGACGTCGGCCTTGTACTTAGGGTCGGTGCTGATGCTCGGGATTTTCAGCCAATCGATAAGCCGAGCGATCGACTTGGGCTGTTCACGATCAAGCCATTCCAGAACGCGCGTGGCGGTGTCAGTCATGCCTACAGGATACCGCTCCGAACCGGGCGCGGTGGCGGGCGACTTCACTTCATTAGTCTGGGTTGATTGCGCCGACTATCCGCGAGTAGAACTCGTTCTCCGCATCGCCCGCGTGCCAGCGCCAGACCACCACGAGGTCGTGCTCGGGGTCCACCCAAACCGTGTTCCCGCCCGCGCCCTGTGCCGCGTAACTCCGCGCCGGAGCACCCTTCCACGCGAAGGGGTGATCTGGTTTCCTCGCCTCGGCGTTAAGCCACCAGAGATAGCCGTAGCCGGGCGCTTTGCCCTTGGGCGTGGTGGCGGACTCGATCCACTTTTCGGACAGGATCCGTTCCCCGGCCCACTCTCCCTTGCGGAGCATGAGCAGCCCGAGCCGCGCATGGTCGCGGGTCGAGATCCACAGCCCGCCTCCCCAGCGCGTGCCTCCGCCGACGGAAGTCATGGGCTTGCCGTCAAACTCGATGGTCGAGTTCGAGTAGCCGTGGTACGTCCATGTGTCGGAAGCCCCGATCTTGTCCATGATCTCTGACTTGAGCACCTCGGGCAGCGGTCTTTTCCAGACTTTCATGAGCGACATGGAAAAACGGTTCACGCGGACGTCGTTGTACTCGTAGAACTTGCCGGGCTCAAGCAGATCGCGCGGTTTGCGCGCACCTTGGCCGAACTCATCGGTGCCGATGAACGTGCTCACCTTGCCGAAGAGTTCGCCGTCCCACTCGCTGGTCTGGGTGACGTGGTGGGCCCAGGTGATCTTCGCGTTGTGAGGCGAGTCGTAGCCGGAGTCGTGCTGGTTGCCCGGGCCGGTGTCGGCGACGTACGTGGCGACGAGGTCCTCGATGCTGGCGATCAGGCCTCGATCGATCGCCAGCCCGAGAAGAGTGGAGAGATAGCTCTTGGCGACGCTGTATGTCGGATCAACCGCGAGCGTGTCGCCCCATTCCTCGACGATGTAGCCATGGCGGAGGACGAGGCCGTTGGTGAGGGCGCGGGTCGTCGGCACCGGGCCGAGCGGGCGGCCGAAGATCTGCCGCTGCGTGGAAAAATCACGCGGCATGTCGTTTTCGCGAGCTTTGGCCCACTCAACAGCGGCGGCGAGAGCGGCGGGGTCCATGCCCACGTCGGCGGCGGGCCTCGAGAGCCAGGCGTCGCGCGCGGGGAAGTACTTTGGCCAGATCGACTCTGGTCGCGCGATGGCGACGGGCGCAACCGCAGCGGCCGGGGTCGCGGCGGTCTGCGCGAGCATCGCGAGGGTGAGCGACGCGAGAACGAGAACAGCAAGAACCCGGAAGTGCGCACGCTTGATGAGCATGAGGTTCAGCGTAGACGGCTTCGTTCTAGTTTGTGCGCGCGATCGAAGTCGATCCGGGCCTTCGCAAAGCCTCAGACCTGGCGTCCTGAGAGCGGGTGTTCCGTCGCGCGTTCACAGCGCTATGGGCGCGGGACGTGTGCTCGTCGTGAGGCCCAGCGATTCGAGAAGGCGGGTGACGCCTTGGACATCGTGGGCGTCGAAGGCGCTTTTCTCGTAACTGTCGGCGTCGAGGACTCCCCAGCAGGAGCCGTCGTTGTCGAAAAGCGGGATGACCAGTTCGGATTGGTCGCGAGGGTCGCAGGCAATATATCTCTCGCCGAGGGTTTTCACGTCGGCGACGAGGAGGGGGACGCGGCGCGACCAGCTCTGCCCGCACGCGCCGTGGAGGCCGATGGGGGAGCAGGCTGGCTTGTCGCGGCGGGCGATGAGGACCATCTCGTCGGAGGTGGGCACTTTTTCATAAAAGCCAACCCAGGAGATGAAGCCAGCGTTGGGGCCCGGGGCGCCAGCCGGGCCGAAGGCGTCCCAGAGAAGGTCGCAGGCGTGGGTCATGGCTTCGATGGTGGAAGAAGGCTCTGTGTGTCTCGACCGGAGGAGGTTGTAGCTGCGGGTAAGGCTCATAGGTTCTTTTCGCGAGTGTCGAGTGTGGAGAGCGCGTAAGGGAGAACGAAGACCGTAGGAGAACAAGAGGACAGGCGGCGACGCCTGTGCCACGAGGCTTTATAAGAAGGCCGCAGATCTGGAGGTATGCAGCAGAAAAGACGCGGGTTGAGCCGCGTCTTTGAGATGAGATTTGAGATGAGATTTGGGTGTGACCTGAGGCCGCTGGCTTACAGCGTGGCCGAGGTGTAGGGCAGGAGGCCCATGAAGCGAGCCCGCTTGATGGCCTGACCAACCATGCGCTGCTCGCGAGCGGAGGTCGCCAAGCGTTTGCGGCCCAGGATCTTGCCGTTGGGGCTCATCATCCGCCGGAGGGTCTCGACGTCCTTCCAATCGACGAAGATGGCCCCGTTGCCGGAGGTCTTGGCGACGCGGATTTTTTGGACGGGGGTGAAACGGTTGAACTTGGACATGGGTCAAACCCGCGTTGGCGGGCTCCGTCGTGGGTTGGGCCCCGGGTTAGAGTCGGCAACTGGCCGACCGTCCGGGGCGACGGTTCGCAGGGGAGAGCTTAGGACGCCGGAGGATGGATGTCGAACGCGGGTCGAGTCGGTTTCTGAAAGTTCAGATCTCGTAGATGGGGCGAAGCTTGCCTTCCAGGTGCCGCAGCAGGGCGTCGGAGTGCAGCGGTTTGCCCGTGACCTTGCGGCACAGTTCGCCCGCGCTGTAGCGCCGGCCGTGGACGTGGATGTTCTTCCGCAGCCACTCGCGCAGCTCGCCGAACTCGCCCTTGCCGATCTGCTCGTCGAGGTTCTTGATCTTGCTGTTGATCGTTTCCCAGAGCTGGGCGGCATAAAGGTTGCCGAGGGTGTAGGTCGGGAAGTAGCCGATCAGGCCGAACGACCAGTGGACGTCTTGCAGACAGCCGCGGCGGTCGTCGGGGACTTCCAGCCCTAGGTACGACTTGAAGCGGCTGTTCCACTCGCCGGGGAGGTCCTTGACCTTGAGATCGCCCGCGATGAGCGAGCGCTCGAGCCCGAAGCGGAGCATGACGTGCAGGTTGTACGTGGCCTCGTCGGCTTCGACGCGGATGAAGCTGGGCGTGGCGGTGTTCACGGCCGCGTACATTGTTTTCAGGTCCGCCTTGCTGAGCGCCGCGCCGAAAGCTTTCTTGGCCTTGGGCAGGGCCCACTTCCAGAAGGGCTTGGAGCGACCCACGAAGTTTTCCCACATGCGCGACTGGCTCTCGTGGATGCCCAAGCTGATCGAGTCGCCCAGCGGCTCGCCGAAGTGCTTGTCCTTGAGGAGCCCTTGCTCGTAGAGCCCGTGCCCGGCCTCGTGCATGGTGCCGTAAAGCGCGTCGGTGAACTTTTCGTCGCGGTAGCGTGTGGTCAGGCGGGTGTCGCCCACTCCGATGCCCGAACAGAAGGGGTGTGTCGTAACATCAAGCCGGCCCGCGTTGAGGTCGAACTTCATGGCTTGGAGGATCGTGAGCCCAAAGGCGTGCTGTTTTTCAGCGGGGATCTTGGCCGAGAGGACCTTGGTGTTGACCTTGACCTTGCTGGCGGCGATCTCGCCCAGCAGCCCGCTCAGGCGTGCCCGCAGGGGGGTGAAGATCGCCTCGATTTCGCGAGCCGAGGCCCCGGGCTCGTACTCGTCGAGGAGCGCGTCGTAAAGCTCGCCGCGGGTGCCGTTGATGGCGACGGGCGCGCCGTAGCACTCGGCCTTGCGGCGTGTGAGCGACATCATGCGTTCGAGCCAGGGCGTGAACATCTTGAAATCGTTCTTGGCGCGGGCCTCTTTCCACACTTCCTGAGACTGGCTGCCGACCATGGCCAGTTCCGCGACCAGCTCGCCAGGGAGCTTGGTGGCGCGGTCAAAGTCGCGGCGCATCTCTCGGACGTTGGCCCGAGAGGCGTCGTCGAGCGCGGTGTCGGACTCGCACTTGGCGATCAGCTCGCCGACCCTGGGGTGGGTCCGCCGCTGGTGCGTGATCTCGGCCAGCATGGACTGCTGCTCGGCCCGGTGAGCCCCGCCAGCGTGAGGCATGTACGTTTCCTGGTCCCAGTTGAGCAGCGCGTTGACCGCGCCCAGCGTCGCAGCCTGACGGACCAAGGAACGAAGCTCGACGTACGCGAGGGGTTCTGTGGGCATGAAACTCTCCAAACGAGGACTCTCGAACAGGGACGAACAAATGGAGACGACCAGACGGGGACGACCAAACGGAGACAAGGAAACCCGGACCAAAGGGAGAAGTTCATGGTACCAAGCCTCGATATCGAGCGTTGCGAAGGGGCGGTCAATGCGCGAAAACACCGCCTATTTTTCATTCCAGCGCGCTTCGATGAGCTCGAGGACCCAGGGTGCAAAGTTTTCTTTGGTCATCATCCCGGGGGTGGACGCGGAGCGGCCGTCGCGGTAGAGCACGGTCGCTTCGACCGTCGGGCTGTCCATTGTTTCGAGCGGGTTGGCCACGACCATGTCGATCGACTTGCGTTCGAGCTTGGACTTGGCGGACGCGATGAGTTCTTCGCGTGGTTCCAGGGCGAAGCCGACCATGAGCTGGTTGGGCCGACGTGATCTGGCGACCTCGGCCAAGAGGTCGGGCGTGGGTTCGAGTTCGAGCGTGAGCGAGGTGTCGAGGCGACGGAACTTGCCGCCGAAGAACTTGGGGTCGATCTTGGGCCGATAGTCCGCAACGGCGGCCGCCATGACCAGGATATCTGCTGATGAGGTTTGTTCTCGAAGCAGATTCCTCAGATCTTCGCAGGTGCGGAACCGGAGCAACTTTACCCGCGAATCGGTGGGCGTCATGGCTGCTGGTCCAAGCAGCAAAGTCACGCTCAGCCCTCTCCGAGCGGCCTCGTCTGCTAAAGCAACACCCATGCGACCCGAAGAACGATTTCCGAGAAACCTGACCGCGTCAATAGGCTCGTGCGTAGGTCCGGCGGTGATGAGAAGGTTGGCTGGTGTCTTCACGCGAGACATTAGCGCAGCGACTCCGGATCGGTCCAGCGGGCCGGGGCGCGGTCGCGCGCGGGTATCCAAACGGGCGGATGGTTCCCCGGCACAGCGCACGAACGCATCGGTCTGACCGTCGCAACGCGAAAAGATCTGTCGTTTCATCGCCTCGGAACGCCGAGTCTGAAGTGCTGCGGAGGCCCGGACTAAATCGCTCCTGTGCGCGTTCTTGGCGAGCCCGAACCGATCGTGCGGTATTGGTCCGACCGGCGTTTGGCACTGTCTACAGACATTCTCATTTTTCTTCGCGAAGATACACTACAGATAGTGGCTTGCGTTCTCGTCGAGTATTCTCGGCTGAAATGGCCACTACACTCTTCCTAACCGGTATGAGAAGGGGGGCTCTGTTATGCAAGACCTGTTCTTTGGCGGCGGGGCGGGATGGTTCACGGTTCTGGCGATCTGCGGCACGTCGGTCTTCTTGGGCCGACTGGTGCTGCTGATGTTCGGGCATCACGCGGGAGATCTGCACGCGGACGTTCATCTCGGTGGCCAAGGAGCGGACCAGCACGCCGATCCGGGCGAGGCGTTCAAGCTGCTCTCGCTGCAATCGATCGCGGCGATGGCGATGGGGTTCGGGTGGGGCGGCTTGGCGGCGCTGAAGGGAAGCGGGTTGGCCTTGCCGGGCTCGTTGCTTGTCGCGGCCGGGTGCGGGGCCGGGATGGTCTGGCTGCTGGCGGTTCTTTTGAAGGCGCTGCACGACCTGCATTCCAGCGGCAACATCAACATCGTTGACGCGGTAGGGCGCGAGGGAGACGTATACGTGAGCGTTCCCGTGGCGGGCCAGGGCGAGGGGCAGGTGCGGATCACCATCGGCACTCGTCAGCGGATCTACAACGCGACCTCGGCTGACGTTTCGATCCCGACCAACGGACGCGTCCGTGTGCTCGGCGTGGGTGCGGGGAACACCTTGACCGTCGTCGCCATCGAGACTTTCGCGACACCCGAGGGCGCGGCCGGGCCGGACGGCTCGGCGAACGAGGCGGCGGCCTATCCGGCTGTGTAGCAGATTTTCCGGTACCGTGCTCGGGCGTTTTCGGCTATCGGTGCGCTCGCGCTACTTGGGAAAGGCTGACTTGGAGCGGTGATCGAGTTTTTGATTGAGAGAGTTGTTGATTAAGAGAGGCTTTGGCCGCGGCTCGGGGCTTGTCCCAAGTTCGGGCACGCGTCACTTACACGAGAGGAGGAATCGCATGACATCAGTCGCCATCATCCCGTTGTTCGGGCCGTTGTTCGGGCCGTTGTTCCAGCCGTTGTTCCAGCTTCCGATAGATCTCCACAGTCCAACATTGGCCCAGGCTTTGAACAGCGGCAACCCGCTGATTTACCTCGGGGTCGTCGGGGCGGTGCTGCTTTTGCTCGTGTTCTTTGCGGTCTTCGTGGTCAAGCAATACAAGCGATGCCCCAGCAACCGCATCCTTGTGATCTACGGGCGGGTGGGCGGCGACCGCGCGTCCAAGTGCATCCACGGCGGCGGCACGTTTGTCGTCCCTCTCATCCAGGATTACGCCTACCTCTCGCTCGAACCTCTCGCCATTGACATCCCGCTCGAGGGTGCACTCTCGCTCAACAACATCCGTGTGAATGTTCCCGCGACGTTCACGGTGGGTATCTCCACCGATCCGGTGCTGATGAACAACGCGGCCGAGCGGTTGCTGAATCTGCTTGAAGAGCGGATCCGCGAGCAGGCTCAGGACATCATCCTCGGGCAGCTCCGGCTGGTGATCGCGACGCTATCGATCGAGGAGATTAACAAGGACCGCGAGAAGTTCATGAAGCTCATCAACGAGAACGTTGCCAAGGAGATCAACAAGCTCGGGCTCGAGCTCATCAACGTCAACATCCGGGACATCACGGACGAGTCGGGATACATCTCGGCGATCGGCAAGCGAGCCGCGGCCGAGGCCATCTACCGCGCCAAGGTTGAGGTCGCCCAGCAGGAGCGTGACGGTGCGGCGGGCGAAGCGTTGGCGGTGCGCGAGCGCAACGTCAGCGTCGCCAAGGAACTCGCCAGCGGCGTGCAGGGTCAGAAGGAGGCCGAGCAGTCGCAGCGCATCGCGGTAGCCGCGATGGAAGCTCATGCGGTTGCCGGTGAGATGCAGGCCAAGCGTGACCGCGAGATCACGACCGCGCAGCGCGAGGCGGAGACGGCGGCGGCCCGTAAGTTGGCGGAGCAGGAGCAGCGCATCCGCGTGGCCGAGGCGGAGGCTCGGGCGGTGACGGGCGAGAACCAGTCACGCGCTCAGATGGCCGAGTCTAACGCCAAGCTCTCGGAGATTCAGGCCGAGGCGAAGCGTCGATCGGAAGTTGCGGCCGCGAAATCAGCCGAGGCGGTGCTGATCGCGCAGCGTGAGCAAGAGCTAGCGCGGCTTGGGAAGGAGATGCTGGCCGGTCAGGAGATTGAGAAGAAGCGGATCGAGATCGCGGCGGATGCCGAGGCCGAGAAGCAGCGTCGCGAGGCTGGCGGTGCCGCGGACGCAACGCTGGCGCGTTACACCGCCGAGGCCGAAGGTATTCGCAAGGTGTTGGAAGCCAAGGCCGACGGCTATCGCAAGCTGATCGAGGCGTGCGCGAGCAACCCGCAGGTTGCGCCGACGCTCCTGCTCATCGAGAAGCTGCCCGAGCTGGTTCACGAGCAGGTTAAGGCGATTCAGAATCTCAAGATCGACAAGATCACGGTATGGGACTCGGGCCGGAGCGTGGACCCCAAGACGGGGGCGTTGGGTCGGGGCTCGACCGCTGATTTTCTGTCCAGTCTCATCGGAGCTTTGCCGCCGATCCACGAGCTTGCCCACCAAGCCGGGATCGATCTGCCGTCGGCGCTGGGTAAGGTGAGCCCGAGCCCGGCGGCCAAGCTCGACGCCTGAAACTCGTGGTGACCGCCCTATTTCAGTTTGCACGAGTCGGCCGCGCACCAGCGCGGCCGATTTCATTGGATCGCGATCAACCGGCGGCGACTCGTCGCCCTCGTCGAAAGTCGTGCTCTTCCACACGAAAGCCTCCTCCAGAACAGAAAGCACAGCGCGCGGCCGTTGCGAACGATGCGCCTTCCTACTAAATACCCGATGCTTTTCTGGCCAAACTGTAAATTCGTTGTACATTCGTCCTGTCCGATATTCATCACGGACGCGGCGTGTTCGCGCCGACCGAGGGCCCATCCCCATGCACCGTCACGTCGCTGTCCACGCCGCCGTCCGTGCTGCCGTCCGTGTCGCGGCTCTTGGCTCGCTCGCTCTCGCGGCGAACGCCCGGGCGGAGTTCTCCAAGACGATCATGATCACGGGGTATTGGCCCCCGACCAACGACATGATCCGGCCCTTCAGCCAGAACGCAATCCAGAACCCGGGCGGGTGGAAGGGCGGGAACTGGGAAGGACGAGGGTACAACATCGTCAGTTACTTCCCCGAGTTCCCCGGCGGCGTGGGCACGAACCCCAAGGGCGAGGGCGACTTTCGCGTTGACTACCAGCACGCTTCGGACGACTTCTGGCGGATCACCGGCCAAATCAAGCCGGTGGCGATCATCACGTTCAGCCGCGGCAACTTCGGCAAAAGCTGGGAGATCGAGTCGCGCCACCGCAAGCTCGCGCTCGAGGACTGGACCCCGGATTACGAGGCCCCGTTCCAGCCGACTCTCGACCTTCCGATCGCCTCCGAGCTCGACGGCACCATCCGCAACTCTTCGCTGCCGATGCAGAAGATCAAGGACTCTGTGAACGCCGCGGGGCTGGGCTTTAGTTCGTTCATCGACACGAGCAACAACTTCGGCGGCACGTTCGTCAGCGAGTTCACGGGCTATCACGGCACGTGGTACCAGAACCTGCACAGCAACCCTTCGGACCCCGCGTGGTGCGTGTCGGCCGGGCATATTCACGTGGGGACGTCAACTCCTCTGGCGGGCGCGATGACGGCGACAGAGATCTCGCTGCGTGAACTCATCGGGTATGTTGATTCGGTGGTTCCCTCGCCGGGGACGATGACGGTGCTGGGGATCGCAGGGCTCGCATCGCTCAGAAGAAGACGCGATTCGTGACTGCCGATGAGGAGCTTCCGCGCGAACGTCCGCCGTCGAGCAACTGAGACTTTCTCGGCCGCCGCACTACCGGATCCGCGCTGGTTTACTTGGCCCGGGCGGGATCTACACGAAGCTTCCAGCGGCGACGGTGTGTGCGTAGGGAACCCGGCTCATCGCGGGCAGCTCGACCGCCGCTGGCTTCTCAAACAAGACGGTCAACGCCTCGGGCCATTGCCAGAATCTGTAGCGATCTGCCAAATCTCTCGGGTCTGCGCGCACGATTTCCAGCCCGCTCGCTCGCCCCCAGGCCGCGACCTCGCGGACGGTGTGGTGGGTCGCGACCGGCGCGGTCCACCAATCTAAGTTGTGATGCACGGTCGGCCAGTTCCGCAGCACCTGGTACCACATCACTCGCGAAGACATCTGGCTAGGCACACGGACCGTTCGCGCCTCGCGGACCACGAAGCTTGTTCCGAGCTTTGCCATGGCGCGCGCGAACCAGAGTTGGATCGGCTTGCTGAGCCTCGTTGTGAGACTTCGAATCCCGCGATCGACGATCTCGTGCGCCCAGTTCCCGCGATGGTAGAGCCGGACCGCGAACAGGCCGCCCGGCGCGATGAGCGAGGCGATCTGTCCGAACGCGCGTGCCGCGTCTCCCGTGTGCATGAGCACTCCGATCGAGAACGCGGAATCCACGGCCTTGATCGGCAGGTCAAAGAGCGACGCCTGCACGACGTGGACGCGCGGGTCGTCTCGGTGATGGTCGAAGGTCGCGTCAACACCCCAGCCAATATCGACCGAGATCACCTCTCGCGCGCCCCCGGCGAGCGCCGCCGCGGTGAAGCGGCCGTTGCCGCAGCCAGCGTCCAGAACGAGCTGTCCGTCAAGTCGGCCGTCGAGGAAGGTCTTGCTGCGGAAGGCCGCCAGCGTGTTCTCCCACAGCCCTCCGCGAAATTCCAGAGCGTCGCCGTTGGGCGGTGAAGGGTGGTACCCCCAATCGCGGAACCGCAGCCATTCGGACCCAAAACGATCGATGGTCTTGGATTGAATACGTCCTAGGCGTCCGCGAGCGATCGTGGCTGCTGGCGCTTCGAGCCCGAGCCCTTTCAACTGCGGAGCATACTTTTTAGTGAGCTCGTCGTTGCGGTACATCTCGGGAGAGAGCAGCCGCGGAACTCCCGCGGCGATCCACCACCATCGACGATCGGGCGCGACCAGCACGCCTTCCATAACGTGGTCCCCGTCTCGAAGAAACGCGTGCAGCGTGAGACGCGAGGACGCGTCGGAAGGGTTGGATTGGGAACCAGCGCTCGACGGCGCGCTTAGGTGTTGAAGTGTTTCTTCGCGCACGATGGCCCTTTCGGTTTCGGAAGAAGCATCGACGCGGCGACGAGCGGGCCGTGATTCGCGGGCTGGCGGAGTCATGGAAGGGCGCGATAACTCAAGACTGTGAGAGGCCATGCATGGCGTGCCCACGGGTTGCCCGGGTAGATCGCAAGGCCGCCGCGAGACTCTGTCGCGCGCTGCGGCGGGCTGACACGCGATTAGCGATTGTTGGCCGTTGGTGCTGGACCTAGCGCGGGCGTGACCAGAACGAGAGCGTGGGTTGGACGTCGGCGGCGACGAGGGTGTCGTTGGTGACGACCTGCAGCTGGGTGCCGGGGACTGCGAGTTCGTGCTTGACTTGCGCGAAGCAGATGGAGGCCGCGCCGAGCATGGGGCTTGTCGTTGAGCTGGTGACGGACCCGACGGGGTCTCCGGGCGCGGTGTCGGTGGCTTCCTTGCGAAGCACAGCCGCGCCGCTGTCGGGCTGGCGCGGGGTGGAGTCGGTCAGGTTGAATTGGCGCGCGAGTTTCAGAGCGACGAGCATCTGCTTGGGATGACCGCGGGCGTGCATGCGGGCGACGATTTCCTGGCCGAGGTAGCAGCCCTTGGTGAATGAGACCCGGTCGAGGAGAACGCCGGTCTCGGCGGGGAGAGAGGTCGGGCCGAAGTCGATATTATACAAGGGAGTGCCAGCTTCGAGGCGAGCGATGTTATACGCGTGCCAACCCGCCTGGCGGAGTTTCACGCGTGAGCCAAGCGTGTGCGTGGCCGGGTCGGTGAGTGCTTCGGGTGTGCCCTGGTTGGGGTCAGAGCCAGTCTCGACGAGGTGTTGATAGACGCGGGCGGCGTCGGCGGTCGGGATCATGAGTTCGTAGCCAGGCTCGCCGGTGGTGTCATCGCGAAAGATGATGGTTTCGGTTCTGGCGATGGCGCGGGTGATCGCGTGCGCTGGTTCGAGTGAGAAGCCCGGATCTTCGGGAGACTTCAGATCCGGCATTTCGGATCGCGTGGATTGATTGAGCAGGAGTTCGGCGGTCGGGCCGTGGAGGGCGAGGCGGTGAGTTGATTCGGTGAGGTCTTGGACCCGGACGTCCTCGGTGATGATGAACGCGGCGAGACCTTGGAGAGTTCGGGCGACGGCGTGGGCGTCGAGTTCGAGGAGGGTCCGGTCTTCGAGGTGAACGACGCGCAGGTCGGCATCGATTCGGCCTTTTCGATTGAGCCAGAACGAACGGCAGACCTGACCAGGCTTCAGGCCTTTGAGCTCTTGCGTGAGCATGCGGTTGAGAAAGTCGAGCCGATCGGGGCCGGTGAGCTCGATGAGGCCGCGGTTCGGCTGGTCAAGGATGACGCAGGTTTTGCGGAGTGCGGCGTATTCCATTTCGAGTTCGCCAAACGTGGCAACCAGTTCGATACTAATGGTTGATTGATCCGTGATGGCGTTGGAGAGAGATTCGGCGGGTGATACGGCGGGGCCGTAGGGGAGAAGGAGAGCCTCGGCTTCGAGGTGGACAAGCTGGAGCGGGGAACGTCGGGCCATGGTGAATCCTTAAGAGGTGCGAGATGGTACGATGGGCGACCACCTTTTGGAGAATCATCACGTGAACATCGATCTGCTGAAGCGTTTGTGCGAGACCCCCGGCGTTCCTGGGCGCGAAGACCGAGTTCGTGCGTTGATCGAGAAAGAAGTTGAAGAGATGTTCGACAGCGTTGAGACCGACGCGATGGGGACGCTGATCTGCCGGCGCGGGCCTCGGGCGACCAAGGCGAAGAAGGCGGTCGGGAAGAAAAAAGGGTCTGCGGATAAGGGGGATCGGCCTACGCGGGTGATGCTGCTGTGCCACATGGACGAGATCGGGTTTTTCGTAAGTTCGATCGACAAGCGCGGGTATCTGTGGGTGAATCCGGCTGGCGGGTTTGACTCGAGGAACCTGTTCTCGCGGCGTGTGCTGGTATGCACGGACACGGGCGATTACGTGGGCGTGATGAACCCGGCGGGGCGACCGATCCATATTTCGAGCCTGAAGGACCGTGAGAAGGTGCCGGAGGTGAAGGAGTTTTTCGTTGATGTGGGGATGTCGGCCGACGTGGTGAACCGCAAGGTTAAGGTCGGTGATTTCATCGTGATGCACGAGCCGTTTGTAGAGGTCGGGAACAAGCTGGTGAGCAAGGCGATGGACAATCGCGTGGCGTGCTGGCTGGGGATCGAGGCGATGCGAGCGCTAGACAAGGCGAGCACCGGACACTCGTGCGAGATCATCGTCGCGTTCACGGTGCAGGAAGAGGTCGGGCTTCGTGGCGCGAAAACCGCGAGCCACGCGGTGCTGCCGGATATCGGGATCGGGTTGGACGTGACGTTGGCGTGCGATACGCCGGGCGTGCCGGAGGAAGAGTCGGTGTCGGTGCACGGCAAGGGCTTTGCGCTGCACATCAAGGACAGCTCGTTTATCTCGGATAAAGCCTTGGTCGATCAGTTCGAAGCGATCGCCAAGAAAGGGAAGATCCCGTACCAGCGGTCGATCCTTGCTGCGGGCGGGCAAGACGGCGCGGCGGCCCAGCAAGCGGCGGCCGGGGCGCGGGCGGTGGGGATCACCGTCGGCACGCGGTACATCCACACCGTGACCGAGATGATCGACCGGGTGGACCTGAAGGCGGCGCGAGACGTGCTCGCGGCGTACTTGGGTCAGGTCGATTGAGAGCACCGCGGCTCTCGGCGATCATGCCCGGCGATCACGCATGGTGCCAGACTAAGCTCCGGGATGCTCAAGAACTATCTAGGTTCTGCGCCTTCTCGATGAGAGTTCCTGCCGCTTCGTGCACATTACGGTCCCGTGTTCGTCGCTGGTTTGGTAACTGCAACAACCCGAGGTGGCGGCACGTATACTTTCGTTCCCGTGGATCGGTGCGGTCTCTTCGGCGGTTGCCGGTGGACGCATCGTCACGAGGCTAGGAGATCGCTCATGTTGAAACGTCTGACCCCCGCCGCGTTGTTGGCTGTTGTTTCCCTCGCCGCTAGCATCGGCTCGACCGCCTTCGCTCAAGCGACTACCGACGCCAAGGCCCAGCCCGCGGTGAAAGTTGAAACCAAGGCCGAGCCGAAGACTGAAGCGAAAATCCTGACAGTCGGGATGGCGGCGCCAGAGTTCAAGGTGCAGGAGTTCCTTAAGGGCGAGCCGATCACGGGCTTCGAAAAGGGCAAGGTTTACGTGGTCGAGTTCTGGGCGACGTGGTGCGGGCCTTGCATCCGCGCCTTCCCGCACCTGAGCGAACTACAGGCTCAGTATAAAGAGAAGAATGTTACGTTCATCGGAACGAACATTTGGGAGAAGTACGACGGCGACACGCTCGCCAAGGTGAAGAAGTTCGTCGCGGGTCAGGGCGACAAGATGGCGTACACCGTCGCCTACGACGGCGAGACCAAGAGGATGGACAAGGCTTATATGGGCGCGGCCCAGAAGAACGGCATTCCGTGCGCGTTCATTGTGAATCAGGACGGCAAGGTCGCGTGGATCGGGCACCCGATGAGCATGGAGAAGCCCTTGGAGCAGATCGCGGCCGGGAAGTATGACCTCGCCGCCGCGGTGAAGGAATACGAGGCAGGCCAGGCCGAGTCGCGCGCCGAGCAGAATAAGGCGAAAGCCGAGGCCGAAAGCCCCGCCGCAAAGCTCAAGGAGAAGGTTCAGACGGCGACGAAGGCCGGGAAGTGGGACGACGCGGTCGCGGGGCTCGACGAGATCGTCAAGGCCGACCCGAAGCAAGCGTCAGGTGCGCTCATGACCAAGTTCGATATCCTGCTGACCAAGAAGAAGGATTTTACCGCGGCTTACGGCATGAAGGACGCGCTCTTGGCCGACAAGACGATCTCGAACAATCCGATGATGCTCAACCAGATCGCGTGGGGCGTGGTTGACCCCGAGGGCAAGGTTGAGAAGAAGGACGCGGACTTCGCGGTCGCGATCGCCACTCAGGCGGACAAGGCCGCGGGTTCCAAAGACGCGGCGATTCTGGACACTCTCGCGCGAGCGTACTGGGTGAAGGGGGACAAGGCCAAGGCGATCGAGATCCAGGAAAAGGCTGTGAAGCTCTCGGAAGGGCTTGATGACAGCATGAAAGACGGGATCGCGGCCTCGCTGGCGGAGTATAAGGGAAAGAACTGATCTCGGGATGAACGAGACAGCGATTCAGCGATTGAGCGACACAGGGGTCGGAAAGATCCCGTGATAAAGACAGTGATAAGGATTGTGAGGCCCGGGTGCGTTGCGCCCGGGCCTTCTTTTTGTGGAGTGTATTCGGAATGTATACAGAGCTACCTCGTATGTTTCCGCGCCATCTCCGTGAGGCAATCAAGCCCAGCGCGGTGAGGCGGTCGATGGTGAGTCTGTGCTTCGCGGCGAACGCGACGCGGACCACGCTCGTCCCCTGGTC
>ENA-ORBV01000917-ORBV01000917.1-microbial-mat-metagenome-genome-assembly--contig:-NODE-917-length-67156-cov-7.687234_pt1 | contig 67156 bp, 64 predicted proteins | sample MGYA00237777_ERZ505514 | MGnify/ENA primary metagenome ERZ505514 (study PRJEB26160, sample SAMN06269048) | microbial mat metagenome | isolation source: Oligotrophic lake microbial mat | place...
GCTGAACACCAGCAGGCCCCACATGCCATACACGATGGACGGTACGGCCGCCAGCAGTTCGATGGCCGTGCCCAGCGGGCGCTTGAGCCAGGCCGGCGACAGTTCGGTCAGAAACAGCGCGATACCGAAACTCACTGGTACCGCGATCAGCAGAGCGATGAACGAAGTCGCCAGCGTGCCATAGATCATCACCAGCCCGCCGAAATCCTCCTTGACCGGATCCCAGGTCGTACTGGTCAGGAAGCCCAGGCCGTATTTGTCGATCGCCGGCCAGGCACTCATGGTCAGCGAGGCCAGGATCGCAACCAGGATTGCGAGCGTGAAGATGGCCGCACCCTTGGCCAGCCAGCCAAAGATGCGGTCCGCCATCGGTCCGGATCGGGCAGTTTTCATGGGAGGAGGAGAGCTTGTCTTGGCACGTCGGGGCGACAAGACCCCGATCGGAATCGGCGATGCTGCCGGTGAAAGTGTATTGGACAAGCTCATGCTCCCGAAAATGGCGATGGCGTTATGAGCGCAAAGCGCTTATTTCATCGCAACCGGCTTGCCCGACGCATCGGTCACCTGGCTCCAGACCTTTTCGACCGCGCTCACGACCGAATCAGGCATCGGCACGTAGTCCAGATCGGATGCGGCCTGGTCGCCGCTCTTGTAGGCCCAGGTGAAGAACTTGAAGACTTCGGTGGCACTCGCCGGTTTGTCCTGCTTGAGGTGCATCAGGATGAAAGTGGCGGTCGAGATCGGCCATGAATCCTTGCCCGGCTGGTCGGTGATCAATTGGTAGAACGTTTTGCTCCAGTCCGCGCCGGCCGCGGCGGCCTTGAACGACGAATCGTCCGGGGACACAAAGACGCCGTCGCGGTTCTTCATCAGCGCGTAGGTCATCTTGTTCTGCTTGACATACGAATACTCGACGTAGCCGATCGAGTTGGGCAGTCGGTTGACGAACGCGGCGACGCCTTCGTTGCCTTTGCCGCCCGCGCCCACCGGCCAGTTCACAGCCGTGCCCTCACCGACCTTGGCCTTCCACTCCGGATGCACGCGGCTGAGATAGTTGGTGAAGTTGAAGGTCGTACCCGAACCGTCGGCGCGGCGCACCGGCGCGATCGCTGCGTCTGGCAGCGGCAGGCCCGGATTCAGCGCCTTGAGCGCGGGGTCGTTCCACTTGGTGATCTTGCCCAGATAGATGTCGCCCAGCACCTGGCCGTCAAGCTTCATCTGCCCGGGGGCGATGCCCTTGATGTTGACGACCGGGACGGTTCCGCCGATGACGGTGGGGAACTGGAACTGGCCTTTGGCCTTGAGCACCTCGTCAGTCTGCGGCATGTCCGAGGCACCGAAATCGACCGTCTTGGAGTCGATCTGCTTGATGCCGGCACCGGAGCCGACGGACTGGTAGTTGATCTTCACGCCAGTGGCCTTGTTGTACTCCGCAGCCCACTTTGAGTAGACCGGGGCGGGAAAGCTGGCGCCAGCACCCGTGATGTCCTGCGCGAATGCGGCTGACACGAATACGGCTGACGCGAGGGCCGTGCTGCTGACGAGAACGGTCTTGAAGCTGAATGTCATGGGTGGTCCTTTGCAAAAAAAAATGTTCGGTGTATCAGATTTGCCATCTGCTCAACTGCGACTTTAAGAACCTAATGTGACGACTCCGTGACAGATCGACCCTTGATCGCTCTTGCGCGCCCGATTGGATCGTGTTCACGAAACTTTCACGCAATTGACGTGAAATGGACAAGCGGTTGACACCGGCACGCTATTTCACGATCCGACATGACACCTTTTTCCACCCCCGGCTATGGGGCCGACGCGACAGGCCTGGTATGCGGCTTCACATTTGGCGCGGATGGAACAGGCACACCGACCGATACCACGCAGGCACTGCAATGGCTTGCCGAACGCGGCGCCACATCCGGTCCGGAATTTGTCTGGCTGCATTTCAATCTGTCCCACGCGGCCACTGCGCGCTGGCTGCGCGAGCATCTGCAACTGTCAGATGTATTCCACGAATCGCTGAAGGAAGGCACGCGTTCGACCCGGGTCGAGCTGGACGACGACACGCTGATCGCCGTCGTCAACGACGTTCGGTACGACTTCGCATTCGAGCCGACGGACATCGCGACGCTGTGGCTGTCGGTCGGGTCCCGTCTGGTCGTCACCGCCCGGCTGCAGCCATTGCGCTCGATCGACCGCCTGCGCGACGCGGTCCGCAAGGGCACGAGGCTGGGCTCGTCGGTCGACCTGCTGGTCCATCTGATGCATGACCAGGGCGACGTGCTGGTGCACATCGTGCGCCAGACCACGGCCCGCGTGGATGCGCTCGAGGACAAGCTGCTGGCGGGTCGCCTGGCGCGAAAACGTGCCGACCTGGGTGCGTTGCGGCGCGTGCTGGTGCGCCTGCAGCGGCTGCTGGCTCCTGAACCGGCCGCGCTGTTCCGGCTGCTGAGCCTGCCGCCCGCCTGGATCGCCGAGGCCGACCAGGACGGCCTGCGGCAGGCGACCGAGGAGTTCAACGTGGCACTGCGTGACATGGCGGCCCTGGAGGAACGCATCAAGTTGCTGCAAGAAGATATTGCCGGCCGGGTTGCCGAGGCCAACAACCGCAGTCTGTTCGTGCTGACCATCGTTACCGTCCTGGCCTTGCCGATCAACATGATCGCCGGCCTGCTGGGCATGAACGTCGGCGGCATACCGCTGGCGGACCATCCCCATGGTTTCTGGATCATCGTCGCCATCGTGGTCAGCTTCACCGTGCTGGCCGGCTGGATCGTGTTCCGCCAGTCGCGCGACTGACGGACGGTCGCTATTGGGTCGCCACCGCACTATAGAATGCGTCAACAATTTGAAATATTCCAAATTTCTATCTAGGGTAAACGTGAATAAAAACCTCACCAGATTGCTCAGCGGCTATCAAGACCTGATGGACAGGTACGGAATGGACGACCCGTTGGTGCTCGGCATGAAGGCCGAAGTCGACAGGAAGCGCCAAGAAAACCAGGCGGCGCATTTCGCTGACCGCCGCCATGCCGGTGCGCCGTCCGGCGTATGGAACCGGGTCCCCCCGACGCAACGCCGCAGCGCCGGCAGATCCTGAAGATCGCCCAGCCGGCCCCGCACCGCCACTTGGCAGTCAACCCGGGACCGGCGGCAGCCTCAGCAAAGGCTGGCCCATACGCACATGGGCTCCGGAGCCGATTCCCGCGCAAGGTGTGAATCCCGGCGGCACCAGGACGATGATGGTTGAGCCGTGTTCGAACCAACCCAATTCCTGGCCCTTCACGACCGACTCCCGGCAATCGATGCGGTTCGGCCCTGGATAACGCATGTGCAGCAGCACATCGACGAAATGCAGACGAATGCTGGCAACGAGCACGGCGGCAACCGGCACCAGCGCGATCAGGTGACCACCACGGTCCAGCCGGCCATGGATGGCAGCTCGTTCGTTGCGGCAAAACAGCCGATTGACACGGGCAAGCGCCGCAGGATTGACGTTCCAGGTGTCGCCACCGATGTAGTTCACGCGCTCCAGCACCATGTCATGCGGCGCATGGAAGCGGTGGTACATCGCTGAGGTCAGGCGAAGCGTGACATAACTTCCGCCGATGAAGCGACGCGCATCGTCGCCGTCACCCAGCAGTTCCACAAGCGAATAAGGCATGCCCTTGGCCTGCAGCAGCGCTCCGTCCACGACCGGCCCCATCGCGCCAACGATCCCGTCGCAGGGGCTGGCGAGAACATCGGGGCTAACATCAACCGGCCGGGCGCCGGTTCGCAGGGCACGCGTGAAGCAGTCGTGCAGACTGTCGAACGTCGTCTTGGCCGCATCGCTCAGGTCAAGATCGGTGAACAGGCGCCAGATGGCGATGGACATGCGCGCCGCCAGCGGATGACGAATCCGGCTCACGCGGCCCATCAGGATGGTCAGCCCGTTACGGGCGATGTGATTGGTCAGCATGAAGTTGAACCCATCGTGCATCACGATCCGGCGCAGGACCTGGCGGATATTCATCGGCGCGTCACGTTTCATGGTTACAACAAGGCGCAGCAACGAGGAGCCTTGCATGATCCCTGTGGATTTCCCACTGACCGCCACGGCCGCGGCCGTGATCGCAGCCAGCGCCGCCGCATGGCTGCTGCCCGCCGCGCGACAACGCCTCGCGCTGTCGATGGCCAAACACCCGTCCCTGACCGGCCATTCGCGCATGGCCAAGCGATTGACTAGCTGGATTCCAGGCTACCAGTACGACGCCGAGGAGTTTTTCGCATCGGACGGCGCGCCATCCGAGATGGTCGCGCGGCGCAAGGCGGGGCTTGCGCTGTTGGCGCGCAGTTTTGCACTTCGGTTTCCCAGGTCGACGGCCATGACTGCGCAAGCCCGTGCGTCGCTGCCCGACCTGCAGTTCACCGGCGCCTACCGCGTGCCCTTTCCATACAGCAGTTACCTGCGTACGCACCTGTCGATGGGCACGTTCCTGCAGGCGTCTGAGGGCGTGATGGTGCAGGACATTGACGGCAACCGGCTGTTCGACCTGACCGGCTCGTACGGCGTTAATCTGTTCGGCTACGACTTCTACAAGCAATGCATCGCCGAGGGCGCCAACCGGGTGAACGCCCTGGGGCCGGTGCTCGGGTCCTACCACCCTTGCGTGTTGACCAACCTCGAACGATTGCGCGCGATCTCCGGCCTGGACCAGGTCTCGTTCCATATGTCTGGCACCGAGGCCGTGATGCAGGCGGTGCGGCTGGCGCGTTACCACACGCGCCGGACCCACCTGGTGCGGTTCTGCGGCGCCTACCACGGTTGGTGGGACGACGTGCAGCCCGGCCCCGGCAATCCGGTCACGGCGCGCCAGACCTACACATTGCGCGACATGCACGAACGCAGCCTGCGGGTGCTGGGCAACCGGCGCGATATTGCCTGCGTTCTCGTCAACCCCTTGCAGGCACTTCATCCGAACGCCCCGGCTCCCGGCGACTCCGCGCTGCTGGACAGTTCGCGCACGGCCGCCTTTGACCGCAAGGCCTATACCGAATGGCTGCATCGCCTGCGCGCGGTGTGCACGCAACGCGGCATCGTGCTGATCTTCGACGAGGTCTTCATGGGCTTTCGCCTGGCACCCGGTGGAGCGCAGGAATACTTCGGCGTCAACGCCGACATGGTCACCTATGGCAAGACACTCGGCGGCGGTCTGCCGGTCGGTGTGGTCTGCGGGCGTGCCGACCTGATGCAGCGCTTCCGCCCGGATCGGCCGGCCGACATCTGCTTCGCGCGCGGCACGTTCAACGCGCACCCCTACGTGATGGGTGCGATGCAGGTCTTTCTCGAGCGCCTGCAAAGCCCCGAGGTCCTGGCGCTGTACGACGGCATGGACGAACGCTGGAACCAACGTGCGGCGCAACTCAACCAGCAGTTGCGAGTAGCCGGGCTGCCGGTACGGGTAGCCAACATGGCAACCGTCTGGACCATCACCTACATCCAGCCCTCGCGTTACAACTGGATGCTGCAGTTCTACCTGCGCCTGCACGGACTCGCACTGAGCTGGGTCGGCAGCGGCCGTATCGTATTTAGCCTGAATTACACCGACGCGGACTTCGCGCAGGTCGTGCAGCGCTTCGTGGCAGCCGCCACGCAGATGCACGCCGATGGCTGGTGGTACGCGCCGGCCGGGCAGACCAATCGCACGATCCGCCGTGGCGTTCTGGCCGAGGCCCTGCGCCATCGGTTCTAGCTTGCCTGCGGTCCTGCATGGGACATCGGATCCATGCGTTCGCCGCGCAGCAGATGCAGCGGGGCCTTGCGGTACAGCGCGATGTCGTGGAACGGGTCGGTCAGGATCTTGGTGACCCAGACCACTGCGGTGAGCAAGTCCTGCTGCAGCACCAGTTGAAGCGCCCGGAAAAGCAACCCGGCAACCCCCAACGCAAGCCAGATCATGCCCACATGGCGCGCAAACTCCAGCCACGTGGCATGCGGCACCAGCATGCCGAACAGGTCGGGACGCAAGAACACCAGCACCGGGCTTGCAGCCCAAACCGCCATCAGGACCACCTTGCGCCGCAGGTTGTAGCCGACCTTGATGGCTTCCTTGTGGGCATGTGTCGCCTGATTGACGACGTCGTAGTCATGCGGCTCGAAAAAGAAATGCCCAGCCTGGCGCGACGTCATCGAGACCAGCCATCCGATCAGTGCCGAGACAACCGGATCGATGAACAGGTAGGCATAGGCGATCACGAAAGACACGGCGCTGACCAGGTGCAGCGATTGGTTGATGCGATCGTGGTGGTAGTAGCGATGGTCGTCCCACCGCTGGGTGCGCAGAGTCTGTAGAAAATGTTTCATGGGTCGTCCTTTGTCGGGAAGATTTGGAAAAGCCGTTCAGGCACCAGACCATCGAACCGCGTTCACGGTGGGCGAGTGCATCGGCCCCTCAATCGTGCGTCATGTTGATGAAGATTTGGTGACGCAACGCGCATTGATCGGCGACGTGTGCAGCGGAGCATTGTCATCAAACTGTTGCACGCGGCTTGCATGATGGCGCGATGCAGAACACCACCGCCACGCCCTCTCCCGCCCCATCGACGCAGTCTGCCGACCCCAGGCTCAAAGTCGCCATGGTCACCGAGTCCTACCCGCCCGAAGTCAACGGAGTCGCCACCACGGTGGCCCGCATCGTCGACGGTTTGCGCGAGAACGGACACACAGTGCAATTGGTGCGCCCGCGTCAGCGCCACGAAACCGCCGAGCCCGCTCGGGGTGACCTCGGCGAGATCCTGACGCCCGGCGTGCCGATCCCCATGTATGGGCAATTGCGCATGGGATTGCCGGCAACGAGCCGGCTCACACGGGCCTGGACCGCCCGGCGCCCGGACATCGTGCACATCGCCACCGAAGGGCCTCTGGGATGGTCCGCCCTGCGCGCCGCGCAAGCACTCGGCCTGCCTGTCTGCTCCGACTTTCGCACCAACTTCCACGCCTATGGTCAGTTCTACGGCCTGGGCTGGCTACACCGCCCGATCGTGTCGTACCTGCGCCGTTTTCACAACCGCTGCGCGTGCACCATGGTGCCCACCCAGGCCATGCAACAGCAACTTGCTGCGTCTGGATTCCACAGGCTCGAAGTGGTGGCGCGCGGTGTCGACACCCGCCTTTTCAGCCCGGCCAAGCGCAGTGAAGCGTTGCGTCAGCAATGGGGCGTCTACGACAGCGACCTTGTCGTCCTGCACGTCGGGCGACTGGCGCCGGAAAAAAACCTGCGCGTCGTGCTGCAAGCGTTCGAAGGCATCAAGAGCGTCAAGCCCCGGGCACGTCTGGTGTTCGTGGGCGACGGGCCATCGCGCAGCATACTGCAAACCCAATGCCCGGAGGCGATATTTGCCGGATTTCAGCGCGCAGAGGAACTCGCTGCCTACTACGCATCGAGCGACATGTTTCTGTTCCCGAGCCTGACGGAGACCTACGGCAACGTGACCCCCGAAGCCATGGCCAGTGGACTGCCCGTGGTGGCCTTCGACGACGCTGCGGCAGGCCAGCTGATCCGGCACGGGATAAACGGCATGCTGGCCGCCAAGGATGACGTCGCGGGCTTTTTGCAATGCGCGGTCGATCTGGCTGCCGATCCGCAGTGGCGCGACCGCATCGGGGACGCAGCGCGCGCACGTGTGATCGACCAGAGCTGGTCATCCATCGTACGCACCGTGGAGCAGCTGTATGGCGTTACCATACGGCGTTCCAGCAGCCCGATCGTCTGGTGTTCGGCCGTTGCAACCGATGCGGCGCTTGCACCGCAACGATCGCGACCGATACGCCAGTAGTGGGCTGGTGGGACCGCAACAGCCCTTGTGTGCCCTCCGTGAACCATGCCCCCTTCGCCCATGAAGACCGTCACCCCCACTGCCGTGCTCGGCAAGGAAACCGAACTCAAGCTTGCGCTGCCAACCCACGATGTTTCGGGTCTGGTCAGGCGACTGGCCCGCGCCGCTGTGCTGAACCGACGCAGGCCGACGCAACAGAGGCTGCACAATGTCTACTTCGACACACCGGACCAGCATCTGCGCCAGCAGGAGGTGGCGCTACGCATCCGGCGCGTCGACGGCACCGTCGCGACGCATTGGCTGCAGACACTCAAGAGCGGCACACGCGGCAACTCCGCGCTGAGCCATCGCGGCGAATGGGAAAGCAGCGTGGCGGGCCCGACACTGGAACGCGATGCGCTCGACCCTGTGACCTGGTCCCATGTCGATCCGCACGGCGATGTGTTCGCCGCCCTGACGCCCTGCTTCGTCACCGACTTCATGCGCACGATCTGGACGGTGCGCCGGCGCGACGGCAGCGTGGTTGAGGTTGCGCTGGACATCGGGTCCGTTTCCGGGGGCGAACGCACAACCCCCATCTGCGAGCTCGAACTCGAACTCAAGGGCGGACCGGTGTCGGCCCTGTTCGACATCGCATTGCAGATCGCAGGCAGCGTGCCCGTATTGCCGCTGGCAATGAGCAAGGCGCAGCGCGGCTATGCGTTGGCCGCCGATGCGGTCGATGCGCCGGTGAAGGCGGACCCCCCGCGGATCAAGGCCCGCATGTCGTTGAACGACACCGCGCGTATCGTGCTGGGCGAGATGTTCGGTCAGTTCAGCGCCAACCTGAACGCGCTGCGCCATTGCGACGATCCCGAGGTCGTGCACCAGGCACGGGTAGCATGGCGCCGCTTCAAGAGCGCTCGCAGATTGTTCAAGCCCGTGCTGGCCACGACCCATGCACCCGACTGGCAGGCATTGGCTCCGCTACTGGATTTTCTCGGTGAGCTGCGCGATCTGGATGTGGCGCTTGGTCAAGTCCTGCCACCGTTGCGTGACAACTATGTGGCGCAGAGCAGCGAACGTGACCCGGCATGGGCGGTGATGCTGGGCGCACTGGCGACAGCCGCCGCCGTGCAGCGCAGCGCCGTGCGATTTGCGCTTGAAGACCCGGCGGTGGGTGCTTGCCTCCTGCTGACGACGCAGTGGCTGGAACATATGGCAGCACCGGGCGACGCGGGCGGCGCGGGCGAAGAGGCAGCCGACGGTGGCCAACCTGCGCTGCGGCGCTGGGCCAACCGCCGCACGACGCGCCTGCACACGCGTCTGATGCAGGCCCACGAACACGCCAACGACCCGCAATCGCTGCACGAGGTGCGGATTCTGGCCAAGCGCACCCGCTACAGCATCGACGCGCTGCAGGGCGTGCTGCCACACCACATGGTGCGCAAGTGGTACCGCCAGGCCGCAGATATGCAGCAACAAATCGGGGCCGACCGGGACATCGAGCAGGCCATCATGCTGCTCGGCCAACTCGACGCACCAGCCGACATCGTCGCTTTCCTGCGCGGTGTCGCGGCCGGCCGCAGGTCGACGTGATGCAGCAATTGCAACCCGGGGATGGTTGAGCCGACAGTGTCACGCCACGGTCATCATGCGCGTCTATCGTCGAACAGACGGGCGCTAGCACGCCCTGCCCAAGGAGACCATGGTGGGATTTGAAGAAGACGATCTGGTTCGGCGCATTCGCCGTGACCTGGCGGACAGTTACGACGAAGAGCTCGAACTGGAACTGGAAGACCGCAACCTGGATGAGATCGCGCTCGATGCGTCCGACAACGACCAGGCGCATTACAAAGCGGCCAGGCGCGCGTACTTCCAGGCACTGTTCAAGATGCAGGGCGAACTCGTGAAGCTGCAGGACTGGGTGGTGCATACCGGTCAGAAGGTCGTCATCCTGTTCGAGGGACGCGACGCGGCCGGCAAGGGTGGCGTCATCAAACGCATCACGCAGCGCCTGAACCCGCGGGTATGCCGGGTTGCCGCGTTGCCGGCCCCCAATGACCGCGAACGTACCCAGTGGTACTTCCAGCGCTACGTTCCCCATTTGCCGGCGGCCGGCGAAATGGTGCTATTTGATCGCAGCTGGTACAACCGGGCCGGCGTCGAACGGGTCATGGGTTTTTGCACCGACGATCAGTACGAGGAATTCTTCCGGACGGTGCCCGAATTTGAACGCATGCTGGTGCGCTCAGGCATCCAGCTGATCAAGTACTGGTTCTCCATTTCCGACGAAGAACAGAATCTGCGCTTTCTGGGGCGCATTCACGATCCCCTGAAGCAGTGGAAGCTCAGTCCGATGGACCTCGAGTCCCGCCGGCGCTGGGAAGACTACACCCGGGCCAAGGAAGTGATGTTCGAACGCACCCATATCGCCGAAGCGCCCTGGTGGGTCGTGCAAGCGGTCGACAAGAAGAGGGCCAGGCTCAATTGCATCCACCATCTGCTGGGCCAGTTTCCCTATGTCGAGGTACCGCATCCGGCGATCGAACTGCCGCCACGGGTGCGCCATGATGACTACGTACGAGGTCCGGTGCCGGCAGACATCATCGTGCCGGAAGTCTATTGACCCAACTGGAAACAACCCGTGCGAGGCGACAGGTTCGCCGGTGTTATCCTGACGCGAAATCCTGTCCCATACCTATGCAAAACGGAACGCGCCTGGCCGCGGTCGATCTCGGATCAAACAGCTTCAGATTGGAAATCGTTCGCCTGGACCACGGCCAGTTCGAACGCACTGAATACCTGAAAGAGGCCATTCGCCAGGGTGCAGGCATGGATGCCGAGCGCAACCTCAGTGCGCAAGCGATGCAGCGTGGCTGGGACTGCCTTGCACGGTTCGGAGAACGGCTGTCCGGCTTCGAGCATTCGCAGGTACGGGCGGTCGCCACACAGACGCTGCGCGAGGCGCGCAACCGCGACGATTTTCTGGGGCGGGCGAACGAGGCCCTGGGTTTCCCCATCGATGTGATTTCAGGTCGCGAAGAAGCTCGGCTGATCTACCAGGGTGTCGCCAAGTTGTTGCCGCAGTCGACCGAACGTCGCCTGGTAGTCGACATCGGCGGTAGATCGACCGAATTGATCGTCGGCAAAGGATCGGAACCCAGGCGCATGGAGTCTTACCGGGTCGGCAGCATTGCCTGGTCGACACGGTATTTCCCCGGCGGCCAGTTTTCCAAGCGGGCGTTTCAGGTTGCGGAGATTGCCGCCAAGGCCGTCCTCGACGAAGCACTCGACAACTATGGCTCCGGCAATTGGGACGTCGCCTATGGATCGGCCGGAACCATCGGCGCGGTCGGCGACATACTCGTAGCCGCCGGAGCCCCCGCAGGCGCCGTGACTCAGGAAGGCCTGGATTGGTTGCAGGCGCGGCTGCTCGAGGCCCAGACCGCCGACCGCCTGCGCCTGCCCGGCATGAAGGAAGACCGGCGCACCATCATCGCCGGTGGTGTCAGCATCCTGCGCGCGATATTCGACCTGCTGCGCATCGATCGGATGTTCACTGCCGCAGGCGGTCTGCGCCATGGCTTGCTCAGCGACCTCGCGGGCGGGGAAGGCAACGATTTCGACGTGCGCACCGCGTCCGTCAATCGGCTGATGACCAAGTTCGACGTGGATGCCGTGCACGCGCTACGGGTCCAGCAGGTCGCCACCGCCTTGTTTGCGCAATTGACGCAAGATGGGCCGAACCTGCCGCCCGACGAGCGTGAACGCAACATGCGCAAATTGTGCTGGGCCGCACAACTGCACGAGATCGGCGCCCACATCTCACACAGCGATTACCACAAGCACGGCGCCTACATCCTGGACAACGCCGACGCCACCGGTTTTGCATTGGCCGAGTTGCACCGCCTGAGCCTGCTGGTTTTCGGGCATCGGGGCAAATTGCGCAAGGTCGACGCGGACTTCAACGACGCCATCCTGGTGCAGCAGTTGCTGGCGCTGCGACTGTCGATCATTCTGTGCCACGCGCGGCGAGAACCCGATACCGCGGGTCTCTCGCTCAGGGCCGACCCGCAGCAGCCGCGCGGTTTCGTGATTTCCAGCCGAGCCGGTTGGGCCGAGGCCTATCCACAATCGGCACACCTGTTGCGCGAAGAGGTATTGGCCTGGCAGAAGATGCCCTGGGCCCTCAGGCTGACCGAGTCGTAGGCCGCGCTCTGGCGCTCGCCAGTTGCCTGATCATCTTGTTTGCGCGCCTGTATCCAGGTTAATGTGAAAAAACCTTCACGCTGCGCGGGTGAAGAGTGGGCATCGTGAAAGTCAGTCAGGTGTCGGAGGCTGCCACGTCCGGCTGCAGCCGCTCCATGGCCCCCGGATATAGCGCATCGAGAGCGGCGCGCGCCATGTCCGCCATCAATGGCGTCAGAACGTCAGCAATCGTCTCGGCATCTGCGTTGGCGTCGCGCCGCTGCCAGATCAGATCCAGCGCCTGCGCGTGATCGGCCACGGTCTTGCGTGCCAGCTCCTGCCAGAACTCGGGGTAAATGCGCTGGCGCCACTCGCCGCGTCCGCGGCCGTAATGCGCCACCGCCAGATACCGCAGCAGCGCGCCACTGACCTGTTGCCGCAGGAACGCCGGGTCCCATCGGATCACGGTCTGCGACTTCTTGCGCAGGGTGTTGAATCCGCGTGCGATGCCGGCCCCACCAACGGCACCCAGCACGGCACCGGTCAACATGCCCGCCCCCAATGACAACCCGCCTGTGGCCAGGTCGACCGCCACACCGGAGATCGCGCCCGACATGGCCCCGCCCAGGAAAGCCGCCTTTTTTTCGTCTACCGGGGCGTCGACCAACACGTCACGCCCCACCTGCTCGATCACTTCGACCGCAGCCTTGCCCTCCAAAGCGTGGATCGCAATCAGCTGCTGCATGCTCTCCTGCAAACCCGCTTCCAGGCGCGCCGCCATCACCGCCATTGCGGTCGTCTGGATGCCCCCTTCACGGCCCCGTACAAAGCCCGCAAGCCGCATCGCCCGCTCGCGCACGCTGGTCGCAGCCAGCGGCTGATGGTCGGTCGCGGCGCGCGCCAAGGGCCTGGCCAGGGCCCGCATCGCCTGTGCGAACTGCTCCATGCGGCGCGCCCGCCAAGCCATGGACAGCTGTGCAAACGCACCGCGCTGCGCCGGGGCGAGCACCGTGTCGACGGCATCGAACAACCCGAATTCCTGGACCCAGCATCGCGCGAACGCGTCCAGCGTCAATACCGACTTGACCTGCGACCATTGCTGCAGACGAGCCCGCCAAAGGCTCTCGGCCTGATCCTCTTCCAGCCGCGGCCTACGGGGACCCGTCTGGTTCAGCAACACGATCACCGGTTTGCCGATCCATTCCAGTACCGACAGTTCCGGCCCGAGGTAACCCGCATCATCGGGTTCCTCGGCCGCATTGACCAGGTACAGCACCACGTCGGCCTGGTCACGGGTATTGCGCACCGCCAGTTGGTTGAGCCAGAAGGTCTGGTCACTGAAGCGGTCCCAGACCTGGGACATGAACCATCCGATCGGATTGCCCTGCTGGCGCAAGCGTTTGGCCAGACGGGCACTGTCGCCGAATCCCGGTGTATCCCAGAGCACCAGTCGCTCACCCGAGGGTGCCTCAATCAGCGGGTACGCCGTCGCCTGCAACGTGACGTGGGCAGCGTCGCGCACCTCGCCCACCGATTCGGACAACAAGGTGCGGACCAGGGTTGTCTTGCCCGCGTTGGTATGCGAGATCAGGGACAGGGAAATGGTGGTGGCTGGCATCAGGGACGGCTCAGGGCAAGGTCCAGGGCGGCATCGGCGGTTGGCAGGTCGGGCGTGGAGAGGTCGACAAAGACAGGCACGACCTGAACCGTCGCGAGCATGTCCCGCCAGGCCGCGCGTCGCTGCTCCATACGCTGCGGGTCATCGCCGGCACGGGCCTTGAAACTGGTCTCGTCGACGATGGCCAGCAAGGTCTGTTCGGCAGAACAATCGGCTTTCAACGCCGCCGCAAACGCCGCATGGGCCTCGCGCTCCGGCGTTGCCGCCAAGTTGAACAGCGCCACCACCGGCCCGGACTGCGCCGGCAGCTTGCGCAATGCCGGATCGTCTTCCTCGCCATACCCAACCGGTGCACCCAGATAGATCGTTGCGGCACCGCCGAGCAGGCGCGACAACAGCGCCTCCAGCCCTGCGATCGACGTTGAAGACGGTGTGAATCCGTACGCAATTGCCCAGACCTGTGCCGGTTCGACATGAAATGCGCGCAACAGGCGCCGAAAATAGGGGTGCTCGAGCGGCAACGACATGGTCGCCGCCCGCCGCCGTTCCAGTCCCCAGGCGATGGTGGCCAGACAGAGCCGGGGCAGCACAACAATCGCCAGCAGGGTCAGCGACATCAGGTGCAACCAAGGCGCGGCGTTCTCCGATCCGGGCGCGCGGATCGCAGCGACCTGGGCCACATCGGGCATCGTCAAGCCACCCAGCCAGGCCCCCGGTGCCAGCGCCACCGACAACAGCGCATGCACCAGCGCCGGATCCAGAAAGGTGCTTTCCCAGGTTGCGCGATATTCCAGCGCCAGGCCGCGCAGGTACATGCCGGCAATGACACCTGAGGCCAAGGCCGCCGCAGCCAGATGCAGAACCCGAGCCGCTCGAACACGGTACAGCGGCGCAGCCAGACGGGCCCATTCGAGCGACAGGTCGGCGAGCCACGCGCCGACGGATGCCGTCGACCGCGGACGAACACCGCGCCAGCCAGCACCCAGACGCTCCATGGTGTGGCGAACCGGATCCGTCATCCGCCCGTCGGCAACCGGTAGAAACCTTGCGACCACGATGAACACGAACACGGCCAGATTCCATACCAACAACAACAACACGGGTGGCGCCAGTATGTTGACACGCTGCGTGTCGCCGACCCGGTCAACCACCAGACCGAGCAGGAAGGCGCCCAGGACGACCACCAGCGCGACCCAGGGTCGCCAGCCCAGTCCGGCGACGGCTCGCCGCAAGCCCGGATGGCGCGGCTGCAATCGCTGCAGCGCGAGCCGGGCACGTTGTGCGAGAAACACCTCGGGCGCGGCCGCCTCGCCAACAGCTGCCGCAGCCGCATGGCTGGCCCAGGCCCGGTCGGCGTCGGTCCACGGCGGAGCGACGGCGCCCGCAGTTTCGATCGCCCGCACAGCCGAGACCTCCAGCGCGGCGGATTCATGCATGCTGCGGCCCCGCATCACAGCAAGTTGAGCCAAAAGGGCATGGGCTGGAGCTGATCGGCCCTGGTCAAGCCGGCTCCATGCCTTGTTCGCGCTTGATGGCATCCGCCTGCGGTCCGGCAAGGAATTCGAGCAAGGCCCGGACCTCCGGCGCCCGGTTACAGGAGGCCGACACGGCAGCGCTGAACGTGGTGATGCTCTGGGTTTCGCCCGGCATCGAACCAAGGACCTCGACACCAGGCACATGCAGCAATTCGCTCAGCTGCTGGAAACCCAATTCGGCCTCACCGCGTGCAACCAGCGTGGCAACGGGCACACCCGCCGGCGCCTGCACGATGCGCGACGCAATCTGCTCTTTGATGCCCCAATGTTCGAACAACTTCACCAGGTGGTTGCCACTCGGACCGGTCGAATAACCAAGCGAGCGGGCCGCAAGGATGGCCTGCCGCAGCGCCGCTTCGGAACCGATATCGGGACGCGATCCGCCCACCTTGACCGCCACCGCCATGCCCGATTTGGCCAGGTCGACCCGGCTGCCGTCGCGCAATTGACCGCCATCGATCAGTTGGTCGATGGCGCCACGGGCCAATACCACGATGTCGACCGCATCGCCGGATAACACCCTGCGCGCCACGTCGACGCCCCCGACGCTCTCCAGTTGTACCCTTGGCGTTCCAGGAATATCGGCATAAGCAGCAATGAGTCGGGACAAGACCTCCCGGGTCGCCATGGACGACAGCATCTTGATCGATTCAACGGACACGTGGGTCTCCTTCACCAACTGACTGGCGCTCTTGCAGTCGCACTGCGGGCATCGCCGCCCTCTGGCGCGCGCCACCACGACCGCGGGTGCGAAACACAGGGGCAATTATCGGCGTTGCGAAATCCCGGTCGGCGCGTGCCGACGCCGGCGTCACGCCGAACCGGTAGGATGGTGGTGCGCACCGCCGGCGCGGGAACTCAAGCGCGGCAAACCGGCCGCGTAGAGCCCCTCGAAATACGAAACCCTGACCGCCGGGTCGATTTCCACGAACAGTTGGTCGTAAAAGGCTTCCGAAAAGTCGGGACGCATTTCGAGCAATCGGTTCAGCGCAGCATGCGCCTGCTCCAGCCGACCCAGTTTGCCCAGAATGGAAGCCCAGTTCGCAAACACCCAGAACGTGGCCGTCTGGTGCCGGGTTGCCGCCTTGGCCAGTGCCGCCGCCTCTTCATAACGCCCCAGCGCAGCCAGCGTATTGGCATGCATGGTCTGAATGCCCCAGATCAATGGACCGATGGGGCTGAGCCGTGCTGCGGTCTCAAAGCTGCTCAAAGCGTCCGCATGGTGCCCGCTGAGGAACAGCACCGACCCCAAGGTGTAGTGCGCCAGCGAGAAGCTCGGGTTATGGGCCACTGCCGCCCGCAATTCCGCCACCGCCTCCAGGTAGTCACCATGTCCCGCCAGCACGCGTCCAAGTACCAGATAAGCAACCGGGTCGCGCTCGTCGATCGCCAATGCGCGCAACGCGCCCGCGCGCGCCAGTTCCAGTGCGGATTGCGGCTCCTCGAACGCCTGGTGCGAGCCGGTGAAGTGGCTGTAGGCCAGGAACGCGTGCGCCGCAGCGAATTGGGGATCGTGTGCAATGGCCAGGCCAAACAGCCGTTGCGCCTCGGCACTGGACTCCTTGCTGTATTGCCAGTAGTGCCAGAGTCCGCGCTGGTACATGTCCCAGGCATCCAGATTGTCCAGCGGCTTGCGCCGCGCCCGTTCCTGCTCGGCCTTGGAGAGTTGTGGCTCGATGGCAGCGGCGATCGTCAACGCGATCTCGTCCTGCAGTTGCAACACATCGGCCAGATCGCGGTCGAACCGTTCGGCCCAGACATGGTTGCCGCTGACCGCGTCGATCAGCTGCGCCGAGATCCGGATGCGGTTTCCGCTCTTGCGCACGCTGCCTTCCACCACATGCCGCACACCCAGCTCGCGTCCAACCTCCCGCACATTGGGTGAGCGGCTTTTGTAGGAAAACGAGGAATTGCGCGCAATGACCATCAACCAGCGGTACCGTGACAGCGCCGTCAGCAGATCTTCGGCAATACCGTCCGCAAAATAGGCCTGATCCGGGTCGCTGCTGTAGTTGTGGAACGGCAGTACCGCAATGGAGGGCTTCTCCGGCATGCCGGTAGCGGCCTGGTCCATGACGCCGATCAGTGCCTCGCGTTCGGCCATGATCCAGCGGTACGCATGCACCGGATGCGCGATGTTCTTGACCCGCTGTTCACCCTGGTCATCGAAGCGCGCCTCGACCTTGCCTCGCACCGCTCCCTGGACCGCATCCGATACCGTGATGCCGCCGGGCTCGGCCAGCGCTTCCAGGCGCGACGCAATGTTCACCCCGTCGCCATAAACCGTTCCATCGGTCTTCTCCATGACGTCGCCCAAGTGCACACCAATACGAAAGCGCATCTGTCGGTCCTGCGGCAGATCGCGGGCGTGCGCGTTGAGCGTCTTTTGCACCTCGTGAGCGGCTTCAACGGCGCCGGTTGCGGTATCGAAAACCGCAAACACCGAATCGCCCGCCATGTCCATGACGCGCCCCTGATGGGACTCGATCTGTTCACGGAACACGGAGCGCGCTACCTCGAGGGCGGCCATCGTGGACTGCTCATCGTCCTGCATCAGGCGTGAGAATCCGGTGGCATCTGCTGCCATGATCGCGGCCAATCGCTGCCTGACGCTGCTCTCACTCATAGGGATATGGCCTCAACACCCCGCCGACGCGGCCCAATGGACCAACAAATACGGATTTTCGGAACTAATTGGCATGATAGGCCTTTGAGAGTGGGCGCGCAAAGCACATTCCTCCTGGATTACAACTTTGGTGGCTGGTCAGGCACCGCATCGGTGCATTGGCCACGTCCTGTGCCGACCGGTCTGGAGCCATGCACAATGCATACCCATTCACCTATTCCCATTTCACTGCAAATTACCAGAGGAACCACCCATGCAAAGAATCGGATTCATTGGCGCATCAGGACTCATGGGCCACGGCATCGCCAAGAACCTGTTGGACAAAGGCTTTGCGTTGTCATTGACCGTGCACCACAACCGGGAACGCGTGGCGGACCTGCTTGCCAAGGGGGCGACCGAAGCCAAGTCGCCAGCGGACCTGGGCAACTGCGACGTCGTCATATTGTGTGTCACCGGCACGCCACAGGTCGAGGAGTGCCTGCTGGGCGAACATGGCTTGCTCGCGGCTGCCAAACCGGGACTGATCGTGATCGACACCTCGACCAGCGAGCCGGAATCGACGATGCGGCTCGTCGCGCAATGCGCCGTGCGCGGAGTCACGCTGGTCGACGCCCCTCTGACCCGCTCGGCGCCGGAGGCCGAGGCCGGAAAACTCAACACCATGGTTGGGGCGACGCCCGAGGTGTACGCACGCATCGAGCCGATCTTCAAGGCCTATTGCGAGAACATCTTCCACGTCGGTGGCCCGGGAACGGGGCACACGATCAAGCTGCTGAACAACTTTGTCGCCCAGGCCATCTGTACGGCGGCCGCAGAGGCATTTGCAGTCGGAGCCAAGGCCGGCGCCGATCTGCGCCAGCTGGTACGGGTCATCTCGGCCGGGGGCGTCAATTCCGGCCTCTTTCAGGCCATGGCCAAAACACTCGATGGCGACTTCAGCGGGCTGACGTTCGGGCTCGACAACGCGCGCAAGGACATGCGCTACTACGGTCACCTGGCAGAGATGGTCGTCGTGCCGAGCCCGGTCGGACAGGCCGTGCACCAGAGCCTGTCGATCGCATCTTCATTGGGTCATGGCGCCAAGTTCGTTCCGGCACTGGTCACGGCACAGGAACAACTGACCGGCGCAGTCATCGCGCCGAAGGTCTGAGCCGCGTCATCTGACGTCTCAGGGCAGCCACTTCTGCAGAAACTGGGCCTGGCCCAGCGCGGGATCGAGTTGGTAGGACTCAAAACCGACCCGCGCATACAGCTTGTTTGCGCTGAGGTTGCCCGACAGGACTTCCAGTGTGATCTTGCACGCGCCACGGTCGCGCGCGATCTGCTCCACCAGGGCCAGCATCTGTTCGCCAACCCGGCGGCCACGATGGCTGGCCGCGACGGCCAGGTCATGCACATTGACCAGCGGCCTGCAGGCGAAACTCGAAAATCCCTCGATGCAATTGACAAGGCCCACGACCAGGGTGCCATCGAATGCCAGCACACTGAATGCCTGCGGCCGGGCTGCCAGCTCTGCCACCAGGTTCTGCTGCACGAAATCGCTCAGCGCATGGCCACCGCCGGCCGGGTCCTGCGCATAGGCGTCGAGCATGTGCACCAGCGCCTGCGCATGGACGGGGTTGCCATAGTCGGCGCGCACGACGGTGAGGGTCGCCAGCTGTTGCGCCGACGGTGGCACCGTCACTGCGTCACCGCCAGTGCCAGCCGCTGTGCGCATGCCTGCGCCAGGGACGGGACCCGCGCCTCCACCATCACACGCAACAAGGGTTCAGTTCCACTGGGCCGAATCAATACACGACCTGATTCGCCCAACTCCTGCTCGACCTGCTGCAGCTCGTGCGCCAGCCGAGCATTCGATTTCCAGTCCTGGCCTGGCTGCAACTTCACGTTGATGAGGACCTGCGGGAAAAGAGTCAGATCGCTCAGCAACTGCGCCGGAGTCTGCCCACTGCGCACGCAGGCCTGCAAGATCTGCAATGCAGAAATCAGGCCATCGCCGGTCGTATGCTTGTCCAGTGCCAGCAAGTGTCCCGAGCCCTCACCGCCCAACAACCAACGGTGCTTTTGCAATTCTTCCAGCACATATCGATCGCCAACCTTGGCGCGTACGAACTGCACACCGCGGGCCTTCAAGGCCACCTCGACCGCCATATTGGTCATCAGGGTACCAACAACTCCGGGCACATGTTCGTCGCGTCCCAGGCGGTCATCGGCCAAAAGGTAAAGCAACTCATCTCCGTTGAACAGCCGGCCGTCTGCGTCCACCAGTTGCAGGCGGTCCGCATCACCATCCAGGGCAATGCCGAAATGCGCCTTATGCGCCCGAACCGCGTCGACCAACGCCTGAGGATGGGTCGCCCCGACCTCATGGTTGATGTTCAGACCGTCCGGGCTGCAACCGATGGCAACCACTTCCGCGCCCAGTTCGTGGAAAATCATGGGCGCAATCTGGTACGCGGCCCCATGCGCCGCGTCCACGACCAGCTTCAGGCCACGCAGGGTCAATTCGGACGAAAAGGTGCTCTTGCAGAACTCGATGTAACGTCCGGCTGCGTCGTCGAGCCGCCGTGTCTTGCCCAAGGACGCGGAATCGGCCCAGACCGGATCCTCCTGCAACGTCGCCTCGACCGCCTGCTCCCAGGCATCAGGCAGTTTGGCACCTTGGGCGCTGAAGAACTTGATACCGTTGTCGGGGAACGGATTGTGGCTGGCGCTGATGACCACCCCCAGCGAGGCGCGCTGGGCGCGTGTGAGGTAGGCCACACCAGGCGTCGGCAGCGGCCCCAGCAAGACCACGTCCACCCCTGCGGAATTGAAACCGCTCTCCAGAGCGCTTTCCAGCATATAGCCGGAAATCCGGGTGTCCTTGCCGATCAAGACCGTTGGACGCGACTCCGAGCGCTTGAGAACCCGTCCCACGGCATGCGCCAGGCGCAGCACGAAATCCGGCGTGATAGGGGCAACACCGACAGTACCTCGAATTCCGTCAGTGCCAAAGTATGTGCGTGTCATGTTTTATCTACCCTTGATGTATCTTGGTCCAAGCCCGTTACTCCAGCGAACGCAATACGGCAAGCGCCTGAACGGTCTCGCGAACGTCGTGCACCCGCACGATCTGCGCTCCACGCTCGACCGCAAGTAATGCCGCAGCGACACTGGGAACCAACCGTGCCTGGTTGTCCAGGCTCGCCACGCTGGACAACGAGCGGCTGGTAGCCGCGGCCAGCGACGACTTGCGCGACCAGCCCGCCATGAGCGGGTATCCCGCCGCCGATAACTCGTTCTGGCGCGCCAACAGGCTGAAATTCTGTTCAACCGTCTTGCCGAACCCGATTCCCGGATCGATGGTTATCCTCGTCGCGGCCACGCCGAGCGCGCGCAGACCGGTTGCCGCCGCAGTGAGAAAAGCCAGCACCTGCGCAACGACATCGCCCTGCATGGGTTCGACCTGCATGGTTTGAGGGTCCCGGTGCATGTGCATCAGGCATACGCCACATTGGGCGTGCCGGGAAATAACATCGGCGGCCCCCGGTTGTCGCAACGCCCAGATGTCGTTGATGATGTCCGCGCCGAGATCGAGCACGGCCTGCATGACCTGCGGCTTATAGGTGTCTACCGACACCGGCACTCCCATGCTCACGGCGCCGCGCACCACCGGGATGACTCTGGCAAGTTCTTCTTCCATACCCAGTGGCGATGCACCCGGGCGACTCGATTCGCCGCCGATATCGAGCACATGGGCACCGTCGGTCAGCAGCTTCTCGCAGTGGCGCAGCGCACTGGCCGTGCTGGCATGTTGCCCGCCGTCGGAGAAGGAGTCCGGCGTGACATTGACGATGCCCATCACACAGGGCGTCGTGAGATCCAATACAAATCGTGTGGTCTGCCAGATCATGGAATCTCAACAAAATGGGGCCGAAGCCCCATTGTTGACACGCATGTCGAACCCTCTGCCACCTACGCTGCCGTGGGCGTCGGATCGGTTGTCACGGCCGGACTTCCACCTGAACCGCCACCACCACCGGTAGCAGGCGTTCGCGGCGTCCAGTCCTTGGGCGGACGCAGCGGCTTGCCGGACATGATGTCGTCGATCTGGTCCATGTCGATCGTCTCGTACTCCAGCAAGGCCTTGGCCATCGTGTGCATCTTGTCCTGGTTGTCTTCGATCAGCTTGCGCGCCAATGAATATTGCTGGTCGATGATGCGGCGAACCTCGGCATCCACTTTCTGCATGGTTTGTTCGCTCATATTGGTGGTCTTGGTAACCGAGCGACCCAGAAATACTTCCCCTTCGTTCTCGGCATACACCATCGGTCCAAGCGCATCGGTCATGCCGTACCGCGTGACCATATCGCGCGCTATGTGCGTGGCCCGCTCGAAGTCGTTGCTGGCACCGGTCGTCATCTGGTGCATGAACACCTCTTCGGCGATGCGCCCGCCAAACAACATGCTGATCTGACTGAGCATGTATTCGCTGTCGTAGCTGTAGCGGTCTTCTGACGGCAGGCTCATCGTGACGCCCAGCGCACGGCCGCGCGGAATGATCGTGACCTTATGCACCGGATCACATTTGGGCAGCAACCGACCGATCAACGCGTGACCAGACTCATGGTAGGCCGTATTGATGCGCTCGCTCTCCGGCATGACCATGCTCTTGCGCTCGGGACCCATCAGGATCTTGTCCTTGGCCTTTTCGAAGTCCTGCATTTCGACCACGCGCGCATTGCGGCGCGCCGCCATCAGGGCTGCTTCGTTGCACAGGTTGGCCAGATCGGCTCCGGACATACCAGGAGTACCGCGCGCAATGACGTTGGGATTGACGTCCTGCCCCAAAGGCACCTTGCGCATGTGAACATTCAGAATCTGCTCGCGACCACGGATATCGGGCAAGGTGACGTAAACCTGCCGGTCGAATCGGCCCGGACGCAAGAGCGCAGAGTCCAGGATATCGGGCCGGTTGGTTGCCGCCACGACGATGACGCCGACGTTGGTTTCGAATCCGTCCATTTCAACCAGCATCTGGTTGAGCGTCTGCTCGCGCTCGTCATTGCCGCCGCCGAGCCCCGCCCCACGCTGGCGCCCCACTGCATCGATCTCGTCGATGAAGATGATGCACGGCGCATTTTTCTTGGCGTTGTCGAACATGTCGCGCACGCGCGCCGCTCCCACACCCACAAACATCTCGACGAAATCGGAACCGGAAATCGAGAAGAATGGCACCTTGGCCTCTCCCGCAATGCCCTTGGCCAACAAGGTCTTGCCAGTTCCCGGGGGGCCTACCAGCAGCAGCCCGCGCGGAATGCGCCCACCGAGCTTCTGGAACCGCTGCGGGTCCTTCAGGAAGTCCACCACCTCCTTGACCTCTTCCTTGGCTTCATCACATCCGGCCACATCGGCGAACGTCACCTGGTTGGTGCTCTCGTCCAGCATGCGTGCCTTGCTCTTGCCGAAGCTGAAGGCACCACCCTTGCCGCCACCCTGCATCTGGCGCATGAAATACACCCAAACTCCAATCAGCAGCAACATCGGACCCCAACTCACCAGCAGCGTCATCAACAAGGAGCCTTCTTCACGGGGCTTGACGTCGAACTTGACGTCATTGCTGATGAGGTCGCCGATAAGTCCCCGGTCGAGATAAGTGGCGGTCGTGCGGATCTTGCGGTCATCGTTGGTGACTGCGACGATTTCGGTACCGCCCTGGCCTTCCTGTATCAGCGCGCTCTTGATGCGCTTGCCCCGAACCTCCTCCAGGAAGTCCGAATAACCCATATAGCCCGAGCTGGCCGCACCACGGGTGTCGAACTGTTTGAAGACAGTAAACAGCACCATGGCTATGACGAGCCAGACGGCAACTTTAGAAAACCACTGATTATTCAAGCGAGGCTCCAATCCTGGGTCAAACTGCGACCCAAAGGGTAACTGGGACCGATTTTAGGCGTTTCAAGATTCCAAAAGCTGTCAACCCACCAGTTCAACCTCGGTTTGGACGAGGTATTTGCCCAATTGGCGGCATCGGACTGATGTGCGTCAAATGGTAGTCCCCACCTTGAGACCCATCCCCACCAGAAATGTCTCGGACGACTTGTCGCGCGACGCTTTGGGTTTGATGGGTTTTACGACCTGAAACGATTGCTTGAACAGTTTTACCAACTGGCTGTACCCGCTGCCGTGGAAAACCTTGACGACCAATGCTCCCTGGGGCTTCATGTGTTGCTGGCTGAACTCCACTGCGAGTTCAACCAGGTGTTCGATGCGCGCGGCATCGGCCGATTCGATTCCTGACAGGTTGGGGGCCATGTCCGACACCACGACATCGGCCAAACGGTCACCCATGACTTCGGCGAGTTGCGCCAGCACTTGCGGCTCCCGGAAATCACCTTGCAGAAAAAAGGCGCCCTCGACCGGTTCCATCGGAAGAATATCTACCGCGATGATGGTGCCGTTGAGCGCGCCGACAGCCGCCCCGCCCCCCGTCGCGGTCTTGGGTGACAGCCGATTGCGGACGTACTGGCTCCACGCGCCGGGCGCCGACCCCAGATCGACGACAAGGTCGCCTGGCTTGATCAGCCCCAGTGATTCGTCGATTTCCTTGAGCTTGTAGGCGGCACGTGCCCGATAACCATCGCGCTTCGCCAGCTTGACATATGGGTCGTTGATATGGTCGTTCAACCATGCCTTGTTGACCTTTTTGCTTTTGGTCTTTGTCTTCATGACTGCTTCCCGTGTTCCCGTTTCAATGACACCGCTCTGCCAGCGCCGTGGCTGCGACCGGATGGTTCGGTCGATAATAGTGCGATGCCCCAAATACAGTTGCCCCCCCCCCAGCGCAGGGAACACCGCGCCAACGCACACCATCTGGATCCTGTCATCATGATCGGCTCAGACGGCTGGACATCTGCGGTGAAGAAAGAGACCGCAGCTGCGCTCGACGCCCATGGCCTGATCAAGATCCGCGTCATGTCCGACGATCGCGTCGGCAGGGAGGCGCTGTTTCGGTCCATAGCAGACGAATTAAACGCCGCACCGATCCAGCACATCGGCAAATTGCTGGTGCTGTGGCGTCCGGTTGCAGCCCGCGAAAAGGCCGCCGATGACGACCGTAAGCCCGCGCCGCGTGACGTCAAGGTGCTGAAATACAGCAAACGTGGCGGGCAGCGTCCCGAGGTCCGCACGTTGCGCGTGCTGGGCAACCAGCGCCTCACATCCGGCGGACAGATCAAGCGCGCCAAGCCCAAAGTCGTGAGTATCAAGAAACGCAGTCAGACTTGATCCTGGCTGGCCGGCTTCACCAGGAACCAGAAACTGATGCCGGCACATACCCACTGCGCCAACAGCATCAGAGTGCCCACGGCGTGCCACAACGCCAGGTTCTGCCTGGCGACGATACGCGGCGCAACCGCAAACTCGACCAACAAAGCCAGCAGCATGCCGGCCAGCACGACGCCTCTGGCTGACTGGGCTCTGGCACTGTAATCCGCCATACCTCTCCCGCTTGACGCCAGCAACAACGCGACGCCAAACAAGACGGAAGCGAGAGCCTGAACGCCAAACAAGCTGGCAGCGGTATTGCCCGCCAGGCTCTTGCTCGGCAAATGGATGAAGAGCAAAGGGACCACGCCAAAGGCCAGCGTCGTCAGACTGCCCCACCACAGTGCGGCAACCCAGACCGGCCAGCCGGCAAACGCCTCAAAGATACCGGACCGCGACGATTTCAAAGTGCTTCGTTCCGCCGGGCGCGCGCACTTCAGCGGTGTCCCCCTCCTCCTTGCCGATCATTGCCCGCGCGATCGGGCTACCGATATTGACAAGGCCCAATTTGAGGTCGGCTTCGTCTTCACCGACGATCTGGTAGGTGACGACCTGACCGGACTCCTCGTCCTCGAGTTGCACCGTGGCACCAAACACCACGCGACCACCCGCGTCCAGGGTGCTCGGATCTATCACCTGCGCGGCCGACAGCTTTCCCTCGACCTCCTGTATGCGCCCCTCGATGAAACCTTGGCGGTCCTTTGCGGCTTCGTATTCGGCGTTTTCGCTGAGATCGCCCTGGGCGCGCGCCTCGGCAATGGCATTGATGACCCAGGGTCGATCAACGGTCTTGAGCCGGTGCAATTCCGCCTTGAGTTGATCGGCGCCGCGTTTGGTAATTGGAATGGTGGCCATGGAAAAGTGTCACAAAAGCAGGCCCTATGCGGCAACTTGCAGCCAGCGATCGGGCCCCGGGAGGATGAAAGAATTATGCAGCGAGTTGCCGATGCAACTCCTGTATCGACACGACACCCAGATCGTCGAGATAGTGCATGCCTTCGACGGCCGCTTCAGCGCCCGCAATCGTCGTGAAGGTCGTCACCCGGGCTGCCAGCGCCGACGTGCGAATCTGTCTGGAATCGGCGATCGCGTTGCGGCGTTCCTCGACCGTGTTGACGACAAGCGCAATCTCGTTGTTCTTGATCATGTCGACGATGTGCGGACGGCCTTCGGTCACCTTGTTGACCACCTGACATTCGAGTCCTGCCGCAGCCATCGCAGCAGCTGTGCCTTTGGTTGCGATCAAACTGAACCCCAACGCCAGCAAGCCACGGCCCACGTCAACCGCGCGCGGCTTGTCGTTGCCCTTGACGGAAACGAACGCTTTGCCCGTACGCGGCAAGCGGGTACCTGCAGCAATCTGCGATTTGACGAAGGCCTCACCAAATGTCTTGGCACTGCCCATCACTTCGCCGGTGGACTTCATCTCCGGACCGAGTATGGTGTCGACGCCCGGGAACTTGACAAACGGGAACACCGCCTCCTTGACGCTGAAATACGGCGGATTGACCTCGGCCCCGATGCCTTGAGCGTCAAGCGTCTGGCCAACCATGCAACGTGCGGCAACCTTGGCTAGCTGGATGCCGGTCGCCTTGCTGACGAACGGTACCGTACGCGACGCCCTGGGATTGACCTCCAGCACGAAGATCACGTCCTGCTCGACGCCATCGGCGTCCGGCAGCTGCTGGATCGCGAACTGCACGTTCATCAGGCCCACCACTTTGAGCGCCCGGGCCATCGCTGCGGTCTGCCGCTTGAGCTCGCCGACGGTGGCTTGCGACAGGTAATACGGCGGCAAGGAGCAGGCCGAGTCGCCGCTGTGCACGCCAGCCTGCTCGATGTGTTCCATGACCCCACCGATGAACACCCGCTGGCCGTCACAAATGGCATCCACGTCGCATTCGATCGCGTCGTTGAGGAAACGATCAAGCAACACCGGAGAATCGTGCGACACCTTGACCGCTTCGCGCATGTAGCGCTCCAGGTCCCGCTGCTCATGCACCACCTCCATTGCACGTCCACCTAGCACATAACTCGGGCGTACGACCAGCGGGTATCCCAGCGCTGCAGCCCGCTCGATCGCATCGGACTCGGTTCGCGCCGTCGCGTTCGGAGGCTGCCGCAGGCCCAGCGTGTGCAGCAGTTTCTGAAAGCGCTCGCGGTCTTCGGCAGCATCGATCATGTCAGGACTGGTGCCGATGATGGGTACGCCATTGGCCTCCAGATCGAGCGCGAGTTTGAGCGGCGTCTGACCACCGTACTGAACGATCACACCCAGCGGCTTTTCCTTGTCGACGATCTCGAGCACGTCCTCAAGCGTCAACGGCTCGAAATACAACCGGTCGCTGGTGTCGTAGTCGGTCGATACGGTTTCGGGATTGCAGTTGACCATGATGGTCTCGTAGCCATCCTCGCGCAGCGCCAGCGCCGCGTGTACGCAGCAGTAGTCGAACTCGATACCCTGCCCGATCCGGTTCGGGCCGCCACCGAGCACGATGATCTTCTTGCGATCGGTCGGCATGGCTTCGCACTCGTCCTCGTAGGTCGAGTACAAGTACGCGGTGTTGGTCGGGAACTCCGCTGCGCAGGTGTCCACCCGCTTGTAGACCGGCCGCACGCCGAGTTCGTGGCGCCGATTGCGGATTGCCGCGTCGGTGGTCTTGAGTTGCCGCGCAAGGCGGCGATCGGAGAATCCCTTTTGCTTGAGCGCGCGCAGGGTGGCCTTGTCCAGATCCTTGAGTGTCCTGGTCTCCAACTCAAGCTCGATCTTGACGATCTCCTCGATCTGCACCAGGAACCAGCGGTCGATCTTGGTCAGCGCGTAGACCTCCTCCACGCTCATGCCTTGCGCAAACGCATCGCCTACGTACCAGATACGTTCGGGGCCTGGCTCGCCGAGCTCCTTCTCCAGCACCTCGCGATCCTGCGTCTTCTCGTTCATGCCGTCGACACCGACTTCCAGACCGCGCAAGGCCTTCTGGAAGGACTCCTGGAACGTGCGGCCAATGGCCATCACCTCGCCAACCGACTTCATCTGGGTTGTCAGGCGCGAGTCGGCGGTCGGGAATTTCTCGAACGCAAAGCGAGGGATCTTGGTGACCACGTAGTCGATGCTGGGCTCGAAACTGGCCGGCGTTGCGCCACCGGTAATCTCGTTGCGCAGTTCATCGAGCGTGTAACCGATCGCCAGCTTGGCGGCGATCTTGGCGATCGGAAAACCGGTCGCCTTGGACGCCAGGGCCGACGAACGGCTGACCCGCGGGTTCATCTCGATCACGACCATACGCCCGTCGACCGGATTGATTGCAAACTGCACATTGGAGCCACCGGTATCGACGCCGATCTCGCGCAATACCGCCAGCGACGCATTGCGCAGGATCTGGTATTCGCGGTCGGTCAATGTCTGCGCCGGCGCAACGGTGATCGAGTCACCGGTATGTACACCCATCGGATCGAGGTTTTCGATCGAACACACGATGATGCAGTTGTCCGCCTTGTCACGGACCACCTCCATCTCGTATTCCTTCCATCCCAGCAAGGACTCCTCGATCAGCAGTTCACTGGTTGGCGAGGCCTCCAGGCCACGCTTGCAGATCGTTTCGAACTCCTCGGAGTTGTAGGCGATGCCCCCACCGGTGCCGCCAAGCGTGAAACTGGGGCGGATCACGGTCGGGAACCCGAGCGTCTTTTGCACCGTCCAGGCCTCGTCCAAGCTGTGCGCGATGCCCGAGCGGGCCGAGCCCAGGCCGATCCGCGTCATCGCCTGCTTGAACTTGAGCCTGTCCTCGGCCTTTTCGATCGCATCCGGGCTAGCACCGATCAGTTCGACCTTGTATTGGTTCAACACGCCGTTGTGCCACAGGTCGAGCGCGCAGTTGAGCGCGGTCTGCCCACCCATCGTCGGCAGGATCGCGTCCGGTCGCTCCTTGGCGATGATCTTCTCGACTGTCTGCCAGGTGATCGGCTCGATATAGGTCACATCCGCCATCGCCGGGTCGGTCATGATGGTCGCCGGATTGCTGTTGATCAGGATGATCCGGAATCCCTCTTCGCGCAGTGCCTTGCAGGCCTGCACGCCAGAGTAATCGAACTCGCAGGCCTGACCGATGACGATGGGGCCGGCACCGATGATCAGTATGGTCTTGATGTCTGTGCGCTTAGGCATTGTCGCTCCGGCGGGCTTTGTCCATCAGCGCCACAAAACGCTCGAACAAATAGGAAATATCGTGGGGTCCCGGAGACGCCTCCGGATGGCCCTGGAAACACAGCGCAGGTCGATCAGAGCGCACAAGCCCCTGCAAGCTGCCATCGAACAGGCTGACGTGGGTCGCTCGCAAGTTGGCCGGCAGGCTGTCCGCATCAATCGCAAACCCGTGGTTCTGGCTGGTGATGCTGACCCGCCCGGTATCAAGGTCCTTCACGGGATGGTTTGCGCCGTGGTGGCCGAATTTCATCTTGAAGCTCTTGGCGCCTGACGCCAGGGCCATGATCTGGTGACCCAGGCAGATACCGAAAACCGGCGTACCGGTATCGAGCAGTTCACGCGTCGCCGCAATGGCATAGTCACACGGCTGAGGATCGCCCGGCCCGTTGGACAGGAAGATGCCATCGGGCTTGAGGGCCATGGCCTGCGCCGCCGTAGACTGGGCCGGCACCACGGTCACACGGCATCCGCGCGAGGCGAGCATGCGAAGAATGTTGCGCTTGACGCCGAAATCGTACGCGACCACGTGGTACTGCGCAGCCGCCTGCACGCCGAAGCCGGGCGCGCGCGTGCCGTCGGTGCCGGCCAGCGACCACTCGGTCTCGGTCCACTCGTATGGCGCGCCGACGGTCACCACGCGCGCCAGATCCAGGCCCACCATCGATGGTGCCGCACGTGCGGCTGCGATGGCTTCGTCCTGCAGTGCCGGTGTCAAAGCCTGGCCGGCCGCCAGTGCCAGAATGCATCCGTTCTGGGCTCCCTGGCTTCGGATCTGCCGCGTCAGTTTGCGGGTGTCGATGTTGGCGATCGCAACGGTCCCGTGCAGTTCCAGGAAATGCGACAACGTGTCCGTATGGCGAAAGTTGGAGGTGACACGTGGCAAGTCCTTGACGATCAGGCCTGCGGCCTGGACCTTGCCGGATTCCATGTCTTGTTCGTTGACGCCGCAATTGCCGATGTGCGGATAGGTCAGCGTGACCAACTGCTGGCAGTAGCTGGGATCGGACAGGATCTCCTGGTACCCCGTCATCGAGGTATTGAACACCACCTCACCGACGCAACTGCCTGCCGCACCTATTGACTCACCAATGTAGATCGTGCCGTCGGCGAGGGCCAGAATGGCTTGAGGATTGTTTCCCTTGAGCGACAAAAGCACTGGGATCTCCGGGTTGATTTCGGGTACACCCAAGCATCGCAAGACGTGAATCCTGGCTGCTGCTCTTCAAAGGGGATTGACTTGAGAATCGCTTGGGACGGGTGCTTTCTGGAAAGCCCTGAATTGTAGCCCAGCCAGCCTTGCCACTCAGGCCTGAACCATGGCGCCCGTGCCGCTGCCAATGGCACGCAGAACCGCACTTTGGTGCAGGCAAATCGCAGCTGCAGCCGCCACGTTCAGCGACTCCTCGCCACCCGGTTGTCCGATTCGGCACCATAACGCGGCCTGCGCGGCCAGGTCGGCGTCCAAGCCTTGCCCCTCATGGCCAAATGCCCAGGCACAAGGCCACGGCAGCTGCTGCGCCTGGACCCACTCGCCCTGGTGCGAACTGGTCGCGATCAACGGTACACCCAAGGCCTGTACCGCCGCCAGATCCAGTCCCTCGACCAGATGCAGTCCGAAATGCGCTCCCATGCCGGCCCGCAACACCTTGGGGGACCACAGAGCGGCGCTACCTTTGAGCGACAGCACCTGCCCAAAACCAAATGCACCGGCGCTGCGCAGGATGGAACCCACATTCCCGGCATCCTGAACACGGTCCAGAATGACCGACGCAACACCGACCTTGGGTGTGGCATCGGTCGGCAGATCGATCAGGAAACCCATCGGCGCTGCCGACTCCAGTTGGCTGAGCTCACCAAACAAGGCGTCAGGAACCACGACCACGCGCGCCGCCGCGTCCTGCCACGGTGCCTGCGCGCCAGACCAGAATGACTGCGCGTAAATAGCCAGCGTCGGAACCAGACCCCGGCCCAGCGCTGCCCGGCATAAATGGTCACCCTCGATCCAGAACCGACCCTGCTTGCGATAGGCCGTGTTGTGCTCGGACAACCGGCGCAGCAACTTGATGACATCGTTGTCGCGCGAGTACACCTGCGAGACCTGCGCCGTCATGGCAGCGCGCGCGATTGTCGCGTCGCAGTGCCGGGCTTGCCCGCGACCTCTTGCGTCATGCCATGACCTCGGCTACCGGGGCAAAGCTGCGGCGATGTTCGGGACAGGCGCCAAACCTGCGCAATGCGGCCACGTGCTGGGCCGTGCCGTAACCCTTGTGCCTGGCAAACCCGTAGTCTGGATACTGGATGTCAAGCTGGGCGCACCACCGGTCGCGATGCACCTTGGCGATGATGGAGGCAGCCGATATCTCGGCCACCAGCGCATCACCGCCCACCACCGCTTCGCAGCGTATCCGCAGGACCGGAATACGGTTGCCATCCACCAGAACCTTGGCCGGCGTGAGACGCAAACCCTGTACCGCTCGGCGCATGGCCAGCAAGCTGGCTTGCAGAATATTGATCTCATCGATCTCCTGCACCGTCGCTGAACCGATGGCGCAGCACAATGCGCGCGCACATATCCGGTCGAACAGGCGCTCGCGCTGCAAGGCGCTGAGCTTCTTGGAGTCGGCCAGGCCGGCGATCGGATTGCGCGGGTCCAGAATCACTGCGGCGGCAACAACCGGCCCTGCCAATGGCCCGCGACCGGCTTCGTCAACCCCGGCAACGAGGCCCGGACCATCCCAATAGAGTTGCCCTTGTTCAGGCGTGGAGCACTTGTTCGATCGCATCGGTCGCACATTGTGACGTATCGCACTGCAGCTGCCGATGCAAGGCCGCAAAACGGAAGTTCAGTTTGGCGACCCGCTGCGGATCGTCCAGCCAGACGCCAACTGCACCTGCCAAAGCCGGCGCTGTCGCCTGCTCCTGCAGCAATTCCGGCACGACGAACTCCTGGCACAGGATATTGGGCAGTCCGACCCAGGGTTGCAGACGCTTGCGGCGCATGATCTGCCACGACAACCAATGCATGTTGTACGCGATGACCATCGGCCGCTTGAACAGCGCCGCCTCCAACGTGGCCGTTCCGCTGGCAATCAATGTCACATCGCAGGCTGCCAGTGCGGTGTGGGATTGTCCGCAGAGGATCCTGACTTCCTGCGCCACGCCAGCCACGCTTGCGGCCTGCTCCACCAACTCCAGCAGCGCCGGAACCGCCGGCACGATGCATTGCAGCCGTGGCCGCTCACGCAGCAGCAGCCGCGTGGCGTCGAAGAAGCGACGCGCCAGATACTGGATCTCGGACCGGCGGCTGCCCGGCAAAATCGCCAACACCGGATCGTCGGGCCGCAGATCCAGCGCGGCCCGCGCTGCCAAGCGGTCCACCTGCATCGGAATCACATTGGCCAAAGGGTGTCCTACGAAAGTGGCGCTGATGCCGTGGCGCCGCAGCATGTGAGGCTCGAATGGAAACAGGCACAACACATGGTCCACGCTGGATCGGATCTGTTCGATCCGCTGTGCACGCCAAGCCCAGATGGACGGGCACACGAAATGCACGGTCCTGATGCCGGCACGCCTGAGATCGTGTTCGAGCCGCAGATTGAAATCCGGCGCGTCGACGCCAATGAATACGTCTGGGCGTTCGCGCAAAAGTCGCTGCTTGAGCTGCTCGCGGATTCCAACGATTTCACGATAGTGGCGCAGCACTTCCACATACCCTCTGACCGCCAGCTTCTCGCTGGGCCACCAGGCGTCGAATCCGCGCTCGGCCATGCGTTGACCACCAATACCTGCGCAGGCCATGTCCGGCCATCGGGCGCGCATGCCTGCCAGCAACAAACCGGCCAACAGGTCACCAGAGGCTTCGCCGGCAACCATGGCTACCGAGGGTCGGCGCAAGGCGTGCCCGACGAGCCCGGACGACGCCCGATCCGCCATCGTCGGTTACCGCACGATGCCGCGCTGCGGGTTCACTCGCACAAGGAATGCAGACATCAAGGCTACGTCTTGCGCGGCCTGCGGATGGGTCTGCGCCAGAGCGTCGATGGCAACGCGAGCCTCTTCCAGGGTCAGGCCATCTCGGTACAACGCCCGGTACATCGCCTTCACCGCCGCCAGCTGTTCCGTTCCGAATCCGCGGCGCCGCAGGCCTTCGACGTTCATCGATCTGGCCCCCGCCGGTTGCCCCTGACACATCACGAACGGCGGCAGATCGGCAAACAGCAATGCACACATGGCGGTCATGCTGTGCGCGCCGAGGTGAACGAACTGGTGCACGACAGTGAACCCGCCCAGAATCACCCAGTCCCCCACGTGTACATGGCCTGCCAACTGCGAGTTGTTGGCAAAAATGGTGTTGCTGCCGACCTGGCAATCATGGGCCAGATGGACATAGGCCATGATCCAGTTGTCGTCCTTGACACGGGTGACTCCAACATCCCCGGGTGAACCGATGTTGAATGTGCAGAACTCGCGGATCGTGTTGCGATCGCCGATTTGCAGTTCGCAAGGCTCGCCCGCGTATTTCTTGTCCTGAGGGATCGCGCCAAGGGAGTTGAACTGAAAGATTCGGTTGTCACGTCCGATCGTCGTGTGGCCTTCTACGACGCAGTGTGCGCCAATGGTCGTCCCGGCATCGATGCGGACATGAGGGCCGATGACCGTATACGGACCGACGACGACCGTGCTGTCCAATTGCGCGTGGGCGTCGACAAGGGCGGTTGGGTGGATGGTGTGCACGCTGCGATCGCGGCAAGGCGACTAGGCGATACGGCGCATCGTGCAGATCAGGTCTGCCTCCACCGCCAGTTCCTCTGCCACGGTCGCACGCGCCTTGAACTTGAAGATGCCGGATTTCATGCGATCAAGTTCGACATGCAGCATGAGCTGATCGCCGGGTTCGACCGGGCGCTTGAATCGTGCGCCGTCGATGCCCGCGAAATAGTAGACCGTCTTGTCGTCCGGTGTCACGCCCAGCGTGTCGAAAGCGAGCAGCGCCGCCGCCTGCGCCAACGCCTCGAGCATCAGCACACCGGGCATCACGGGCCGATGCGGGAAATGACCACCGAAAAATGGCTCATTCATCGAGACGTTCTTCAACGCAAGGATGCGCTTGCCCTTTTCCAACTCCATCACCCGATCTACCAGAAGAAAGGGATATCGATGCGGAAGTTGCTTGAGAATTTGGTGGATGTCCATCATGGCTTCGTACCGTTGTCACTGTGTCTTTCCAGGGCCCGCAAGCGCTCGCGCATGTTGTGCAGGCGCTTGAGCGCAGCTGCGTTTTTTTCCCACTGGGCATTGTCGTCGATCGGAAACAGGCCCGAATAATGCCCGGCCTTCAGGATCGACCGCGTGACGACCGATGCGGCCGAAATGTTCACATGCTCACCCAGCTCAAGATGGCCGAGAACGACCGCGCCACCACCGATCGTGCAATACGCACCGATGGTCGCCGATCCCGCAACACCGACACAGGCGGCCATGGCCGTGTGACGCCCGACCCGAACGTTGTGCCCGATCTGGATCAGGTTGTCGAGCTTCACGCCGTCCTCGATCACCGTGTCACGCAACGTGCCCCGGTCGATGCAGGTGTTTGCACCGATCTCGACGTCGTTTCCTATGACAACCGCACCGAGCTGCTCGATCTTCTCCCATTGCCCTTGGTTCGAGGCAAAGCCAAAACCGTCGGCTCCGATGACGACGCCGGAGTGCAGCACGCAACGGTCACCGATCCGGCAGCCTTCTCCCACCGTCACCCGAGCCTTCAACTCGGTTCGCGCCCCAATGTATGCCCCCCGCTCCACCACACACAGTGGTCCGATCGTGGCCGACGGGTCGATCAAAGCCCCGGCGTCGACGACGGCGCTGGCATGGATCGTCGGAGCCGATGCCGGCTGCAGCTGGCGCTTCCACAGCTGGGTGACGCGCGCGAAATACAGATAAGGATCGGCAACGACAATACATGCGCCCCGCGCAAGTGCCTCAGGCTGCAGTTCGGGGCTGACAATCACGCACCCCGCACGGCTGTCGACCAGTTGCTGCCGATAGCGGGCGCTGCTGATGAAAGTCAGCTCGCCTGCGTCGGCCTGTGCCAGCGGCGCCAGTCCCGTGATGGCCGCGCCAGGGTCGCCGTGCAGGTCCCCACCAAGGGCGGTAACCAGGTTTCCCAGCGTCAGGGGCACATCACCACCGTCTCAGACCAATTATTTGGTCCCGGCGTTGAGTGCCTTGAGCACCTTGTCGGTGATGTCGTGTTTGGGATTGATGTAGACCGCGTCCTGCAAGACGAGGTCGTATTTTTCGGCTTCGGCAACCTGCTTGACGACCTTGTTCGCGCGCTCTAGTACCAGTTGCAATTCCTCATTCTTGCGCGAGTTGAGGTCTTCCTGGAACTCGCGACGCTTGCGCTGGAAATCGCGGTCCTGTTCGACGAGTTGCTTCTGGCGCGTGTTGCGCTGCGCCTCGGACAAGGTCGGTGCATCACGCTCCAGCTTGTCGGCCAATGCCTTGATGGTCGCTCCGAGGTCGACGATTTCCTTCTCACGCTTGGAGAACTCCTGCTCGAGTTTGGACTGAGCGGCCTTGGCCGATGCAGCCTCCTTGAAGATGCGATCAGTATTGACAAATCCGACCCGGAACTCCTGCGCCTGGACCTGAGACGCGAACGCCATGGTCAACAACAGCAGAAGCGCCGCACTCAGGCGCGTGAATAAAGTCTTCATTAGAAAGAGGTTCCGATCTGAAATTGCACTCGTTGGATTCTATCGCCGGCAAACTTTCGCAATGGCGTGGCAAGCGCCAACCGCAGCGGACCGACCGGAGACACCCAGCTGATTCCGACGCCCGCCGATGCACGCATCTCGTTGAACCGAATCGGTTGCGCCTCGCCAAATACGTTGCCCACGTCGACAAAGCCGAACATGCGTAGCGTACGGTCGTTGCCGGCACCCGGGAACGGTGTCAGCACTTCGAAGTTCAGGTTGATTTTCTTGTTTCCGCCCAAGCTGCCGCCGGTGGCTGTATCGATCACACCCAGGCTGCCCTGCTCGAAGCCACGCACGGACCCGAGCCCGCCGCCAAAGTAATTCTTGAACAACGGAAACGGGCGGCCGGACAAGCCTTTGCCGTAACCGATATCGCCATTGAATGCCAGCGTGTACTGCTTGTTCAGCGGGAAATATTGCTGGTACTGGTAGCTGGCGCTCAGGTAGCGCGTATCGCCACCAATGCCCCACTCTGCGTTGACACGCTGGTATCTGCCGGAGTTGGGTACCAGGGCGCTGTCTCGGGTGTCGCGTGCCCAGCCGATCGTCAACGGCACGCCATTGCTGCTAAAGCCAAATTCGTTCGCATATGCGGTGTATGCGGCTGGCAGCTGCGTTCCAGGAACGATCTTGGTGCGCTCAAGGCCAGCACCGAAATACACCGTATCGGTTTCAGTGAATGGCACGCCAAAGCGCAGACTGGCTCCGGTGGTCACCAGCTTGTAACTGTCGGTGTCGGTATACGGACTGGAATTGCGGTGGTACACATCGATCGACCTGGAAACGCCGTCGACGGTGAAATAGGGGTCGGTCGTGTTGAACACGACGGTCCGGTTGATCTTGCTCGTATCGAGCTGAATGCCCAGTGAACTGCCGGAACCAAAAGCATTTTCCTGTTTGATGCCTGCAGTCAACCCCAGGCCATCGCCACTCGAATAACCGGCGCCCAGGCTGAGGTTGCCGGTAGGTTTCTCCAGCACGGTGATCGTCAGGTCGACCTGGTCCGGCGCGCCGGCAATCTCGAGGGTCTCGATCGACACTTCGCGGAAAAATCCCAGCCGGTCCACCCGATCACGCGAACGACGGATCTTGTCTGCGTCGTACCAGGCCGACTCGAACTGCCGGAACTCGCGCCGCACGACTTCGTCCCGGGTACGGTTGTTTCCGGCGACGTTGATGCGCCGGACATACGCCCGACGCGATGGCTCGGCCTGAATCAGCAGAGATACGCGGTTGTTGACCCGGTCCACTTCGGGCCGTGCCTCGACCCGGGCGAAGGCATAACCGAAATTGCCGAAGTAGTCGGTGAATGCCTTGGTGGTCTGGACGACTTCGTCGGCGTTGTAGGGTTGGCCGGGACGAATCGCCACCAGGCTCTTGAATTCGTCGTCCTTACCAAGATAGTTGCCCTCGAGTTTGACGCCCGAGACGATATAGCGTTCGCCCTCCGTGACGTTGATGGCAATACTGATTTCCTGTTTGTCCGGCGAGATCGCGACCTGCGTGGAATCGATCCGGAACTCCAGATATCCACGGGTGAGATAGTAAGAGCGCAGGCCTTCGATATCGGCGTTGAGCTTGGCCCGCGAATATTGATCCGACTTCGTGTACCAGCTGAGCCAGCCGCCGGTGTCCAGGTCAAACAGATTGCGCAGTGTCGACTCGGAGAACACCTTGTTGCCGACGATCCGGATTTCCTTGATCTTTGCGCGGTCACCTTCGGTGATGGTGAACGCCAGATTCACACGATTGCGCTCGATCGGCGTTACCGTGGTGACCACCTCCGACGCATAAAGGCTGCGATTGATGTACTGGCGCTTGATTTCCTGCTCGGCGCGGTCCAGCAGCGCTTTGTCGAACGGACGGCCGTCGGTCAGGCCGATATCACGCATCATGCGGCGCAATACGTCCTTGTCGAACTCCTTGTTCCCGCCGAACTCGACGTCGGCCACGGTCGGCCGTTCTTCCACGATGACCACCAGGACATCCCCGCTGGCGTCGATACGCACGTCTTTGAACAGCCCCAAAGCAAACAAGGCCTGGATCGCCGCAGCGCCCTTTTGATCGTCGTACAGATCGCCAACTCGGACCGGCAGCGACGCGAAGATGGTCCCGGCTTCCACCCGCTGAAGGCCTTCGATCCGGATGTCTCGCACGGTGAAGGGGTCAACCGCAAAAGCGGCACTGGCAAAACCACCGAGCGCAACGACGATGGCGACGGCACGCCGATGGAAACGAGAAAATTGCATAGGATCTATTCTTGGTCTGTCCGGCGAGATGTCCCGGCACGAAGCTCATCTATCCCAGGATGCGGGTCAGATCGTTGTACAAGGCGATTCCCATCATCAGAAGGAGAACCGCAACACCACCGCGCTGCAATCGCTGCATCCAGGCATCCGTCACGCTGTGGCCGGTCACCGCCTCCCAAAGATAATACATCAGGTGCCCACCGTCGAGGACCGGCAAAGGCAGCAGGTTCAGTATGCCCAGACTCACGCTGATCAAGGCCAGGAACAGCAGATATTGGGTCAGTCCCTGGCTGGCCGAACGCCCTGCATAGTCGGCGATGGTCAGCGGCCCGTTGAGGTTCTTCAGTGACGCCTCGCCAACCACCATGCGCCCAATCATGCGCAGCGTCAGGGCGGACACCTCCCAGGTACGCACGACGCCTTTCCACAGGCCATCTACAGGGCCGTACCGGACGGTAACGACTTGCGGAGGCGCGCCGACGTAGGCACCGATGCGCCCGATCGTCTGTCCAGCTTCGGTGACCGCCTGTGGTCTCACTACCAATTCAAGACGGCGACCGGCACGCTCGACGGTCCAGGTCGTCGTGGCAGGACCGGCATCGGTCGCCGACGCCCGGATCAGCTCGCGCAGTTGCTGCCCATCGACGATGCCTGTGGCTCCCACTGCCAGCACCAGATCGCCCTCGCGAAGTCCAGCGGCAAGGGCCGCACCGCCCGGCAGGACTTCACCCAGAACCGGTCGCGTCATGGGCCCGACGATGCCGATTCTGCGGAACAACCCGGCATCCACGTCGTCGGAACGGTTCTGCTCGAAACCCAATGTGATGTCACGGGTGGTGCTGCCAGACCCGGTCGCCACGACCAAGCGTACATCGCGCCCTTTCAGCGCGCCCTGCGCCAGCAGCCAGCGCAAATCGTCAAACGACGCCACGTCACCCTCGGCATCTGGCTCCATGGCGGCCCGCAAGACGCGTTCCCCGCCCGTCAGGCCAGAGCGCTCCGCCATGGAACCGGCAATCGGACTTGCCAGCACTGCGCTGGCCTGCTGCACGCCGGTCCAGTTCACCACCGAATACAGGACCACCGCCAGCAGCAGGTTGACCAAAGGTCCCGCCGCAACAATGGCAGATCGCGCGGCCAGCGACTGGTTGTTGAATGCCAGGTGGCGCTCGTGCGGCGGCACCGGCGCTTCGCGCTCATCGAGCATGCGCACATAACCACCCAGCGGAAACGCTGCGATGACGAATTCCGTTGGCGAACCCTTGGGTTGCCAGCGCAGCAAAGTCTGGCCAAACCCGACGGAGAACCGCAGTACCTTGACGCCACACGCCACAGCCACGCGGTAGTGGCCGTATTCATGCACTGCAATCAACAGTGCCAACGCCACGACAAAAGCAAGAATCGTCAGCATGGTTCGAATCCCTCCACTCAGCGGCTCAGGCTGTGCGCCAGTTCAAGCGCCTTCACACGGGCCGCCGCATCGAGTTCCAGCAATGCGTCGAGTGAATCTGTGGCGCCCACATCCACAACCTGCAGTGTATGGTCGTTCACGTTGTGGATCTGATCGAAGCGAATCTGGCCCGCCAGGAACGCAGCCACTGCCACTTCGTTTGCCGCGTTGAGCACCGCTGGCGTGCCTTCTGCGGCAGCGAGCGCCTGCCATGCGAGCTTGATGCCTGGAAACCGTGCCTGGTGCTGTGCACTGTCCATCGCCTCGAACGTCAATGCCGCCATTGCGCGAAAGTCGAGTGCTTTGGCCCCCGACTCCATGCGCCCGGGCCAACTCAGCCCGTAGGCGATCGGTACCCGCATATCCGGGGTGCCAAGTTGGGCGACGATCGAATTGTCGTGGTACTGCACCATCGAATGGATGACGCTTTGCGGATGAACCACGACCTCGATGCGCGATGGCTGCAAGCCGAACAGATAACGCGCCTCGATCACCTCCAACGCCTTGTTCATCATCGTCGCGGAATCGACCGATATCTTGCGCCCCATGATCCAATTTGGGTGGGCGCAAGCCTGATCGGGCGTTACATCACGCAACGCAGCCGGGTCCAGGGAACGGAACGGCCCTCCGGAGGCAGTCAGGATGATCTTGTTGATGCGATCCGGCCAGGTTGTTGCGTCGTCGGGCAAGGATTGGAAAATGGCAGAGTGTTCGCTGTCGATCGGCAGCAGTTTTGCTCCGCCAAGCGCGACCGCACGCATGAACATCGCGCCACCCATGACCAGCGCCTCCTTGTTGGCCAGCAACAGGCGCTTGCCCGATTGTGCAGCGCGCAGACAGGACGGCAGGCCGGCCGCGCCGACGATGGCAGCCATGACGACCTGCACCCGCTCGTCACCGGCGACATCCGAGATTGCGTCGGCCCCCCACAAGACACGTGTGGGCAAGCCGAGCGCACTGCATTTGTGTTGCAACTCCTGGCCACTGGTCGGATCGGCCATGACAGCCAACGTAGGTCGGACGCTCTGGCACTGCGCCAGTATCGCGTCGACACGTGTTGCAGCAGTCAGGGCAAACACCTCGAACCGGTCAGGATGGCGCGCCAGCACCTCCAGCGTATTCACGCCGATGGACCCGGTCGATCCCAGGATGGCAACGCGTTGACGTTCCAAGGGCTGCTCTCCTACCACAAGCTATACAACAACATGGCTATCGGCAGTGTTGGCAACAACGCATCGATCCGGTCAAGAACGCCCCCATGTCCCGGCAATAGTGCGCTGCTGTCTTTTACGCTGGCGGACCGTTTGACCAAAGATTCGATCAGGTCACCCACGACGCTCATTGCGGCAAGTGCGGCCAGCGCCAACAGCGCGATCCAACCGTAAACATCAAACAGACGACTGAACAGGCTCGGTGTGACGACCTGAAACGATCCGTCGGCCCAATGCCACACTGCCGCCAGCAGCATCACGCCAGCCATGCCTCCCCAGACGCCTTCCCAGCTTTTGCCAGGGCTGATGCCAGGCGCCAGCTTGCGCTTGACGACGCGCGTGCCCCAGGTGCGTCCGGCAAAGTAGGCGAAGATATCGGCTGCCCATACCAGGGCGAGAATGGACAGCAGAAAATTGATGCCCACCATGCGGGCCTGTGCAACCGCCAACCACGCAGAGAGCAGAACCAGGAAGCCGATCGCCATGCGCAGGGCCCGTGGCAGGGCTGACCAGGCCGGGACGCCTCCATGCAGCAACCAGGCGCCACCCAGCACCCAGACCAGCGTGGCAATAAACCAGAGCCACGTCAGAGAGTAGGTCAGCAAGCCGCCGGTCCAGGCCAGCACGCATGCCAGCGCACACACCAGACCGCACACCAGGGAGGATCTGGGACCGTACCCGACAAGCCGCGCCCATTCCCAGGCGCCGGCGGCTATGAACACCATTGCCAACCCGGCAAACGGAACCGCAGACGGATAAAACAGCGCCGGCAGCAAGACCAGCAGCAACACAAGTGCAGTGACGACGCGCTGCCAAAGCATCTGGCTGCCTCAGGCGACCTGCTGACGATCGGCGTGCGCGATAAGCTGGGCCGAAGTCCTGCCAAATCGGCGCTCGCGGCTGGCAAACTCGGCAATGGCCCGGTCCAGCGCCACTTCGTCAAACTCGGGCCAGAGCACGTCGGAGAAAACCAGTTCCGAATATGCGGCCTGCCACAACATGAAGTTGCTGATACGCAGTTCGCCGCCGGTACGGATGATGAGGTCAGGGTCGGATACATGTCCCATCGCCATGGCGCCGGCCAGGCTTTCTTCCGTGATGGGACGGCCGTCGCGCGCAAGGCGGCTGGCCGCCTGCGCGATATCCCATCGGCCGCCATAGTTGAAACATACGTTCAAGACCAGCCCGGTATTGCCTGCGGTCGCTTGCTCGCCCGCCTCCAGGCCACTGCGCACAGTGGCCGACAGACCCGATCGATCGCCAACAAAATACAGGCGCACGCCATCCTTGACCAACTGGGGTACCTCGCGTGACAGCGCGATGACCAGCAACTCCATCAGGCCCGACACCTCGTCACGCGGACGGCTCCAGTTTTCGGAAGAAAAAGCGAACACGGTCAGAACTGGAATCGCACGCGCCGCGCATGCACGGACGCACCGGCGCAGGGAGTCTACGCCCGCCTTGTGCCCTGCCACTCGCGGCAAGAAACGCCGCGTCGCCCAGCGACCATTGCCGTCCATCACGATGGCGATGTGCTGAGGGATCCGGCCTTGCGTCATCATCTTCGCCACGCGCTGTCGGAGGCCAGGCCTCAGACGGCCATGATGTCCTGTTCCTTGGACGCCACCATTTGATCGATAGCGGCAATATGGCGGTCGGTCACTTTCTGGATTTCGACCTCGGAGCGCTTATGGTCGTCTTCGGTCGCCAACTTGTCCTTGACCAGTTTCTTCACAGCCTCATTCGCGTCGCGACGCAGGTTGCGTACCGCGATCTTGGCGCTTTCACCTTCGTTGCGAACCAGCTTGGTCAACTCTTTGCGCCGCTCCTCGGTCATCATCGGCATCGGAACGCGGATCAGGTCGCCCATGGACGCCGGATTCAATCCAAGGTCGCTTTCGCGGATGGCTTTCTCGATCTTGGCGCCCATGCCTTTCTCCCACGGCTGGATGCTGATCGTCCGCGCGTCGAGCAAGGCGACGTTGGCTACCTGGCTGATCGGCAATTGCGAACCGTAATAGTCGACATGTACCGAGTCCAGCAAAGCGGGATTGGCCCTGCCGGTGCGGATCTTCGTCAGGTTGTTCCTGAACGCCAATATCGACTGATCCATTTTGGTTTCGGCTGTACTTCTGATTTCCGCAACATCCATCATCTTCTCCTGCAAGACGCCGGCAACCGGTGCCAGGCTCGTGGCGCAAGTCGCCGATTGTCAGGCATAGACCAGCGTACCTTCGTCTTCACCCAGAATCACGCGCTTGAGTGCACCGTGTTTGAAAATCGAGAACACCTTGATCGGCAGCTTCTGGTCGCGGCACAACGCAAATGCAGTGGCATCCATGATTCCCAGATTCTTCGCCATCGCCTCGTCAAAGGAAATACGGTTGTACCGCGTCGCGTCAGGGTCCTTTTTCGGATCAGCACTGTAGACACCATCCACCTTGGTCGCCTTGAGCACCACTTCCGCACCGATTTCGGCGCCACGCAGCGCGGCCGCGGTGTCGGTCGTGAAAAACGGATTGCCGGTGCCGGCGGCGAAAATCACGACCTTGCCCTCCTCCAGATACTGCAAGGCCTTGGGCCGAACGTAGGGTTCCACCACCTGCTCGATGGAGATGGCCGACATCACGCGGGCAGTCAGGCCCGCCTTGTTCATCGTGTCACCCAAGGCCAGCGCATTCATGACGGTGGCCAGCATGCCCATGTAGTCGGCAGTGGCACGGTCCATGCCGACCGACCCACCGGCGACACCTCGAAAGATATTGCCACCACCGATAACGACCGCCACCTGCACGCCCATACGTGTCACTTCAGCGATTTCGTCGACCATCCGTACGATGGTGTCGCGGTTGATGCCAAACTGGTCGTCCCCCATCAGGGCCTCGCCCGACAACTTGAGCAGGACACGTCTGTGAGCAGGGGTGGCAACGGGCATGGTGGACAACTCCGGAACGTCGATCAACAACTGAGGCTCGCACACGCCCGCCGGCGTGCGGGCATTCAGGCGGTCTGCTTGGCGGATGCCACCTGGGCAGCAACCTCGGCGGCGAAATCATCCACCTTCTTCTCGATGCCTTCACCCACTACATACAGGGCAAAGCCCTTGACCGTGGTGTTGGCCGCCTTGAGCATCTGCCCGACGGTCTGTTTGTCGTTCTTGACGAAAGACTGGTCAAAAAGCGAGACCTCCTTGAGGTACTTCTGGACTCCGCCCTCGATGCGCTTGGCAACAATCTCGGCCGACTGGACCGACTTGCCTGCAGCCACCGCAACGGCCGCATCTTCAGCGGCCTTGGCCGCGGCGACCGAGCGCTCGCGCTCGACCAGTTCCGCCGGCACATCGGCGCTGGACAATGCAACCGGCTTCATCGCAGCCACATGCATCGCAACATCCTTGGCCGCAGCTTCGTCACCTTCGAACTCCACGACCACACCAATCCGCGTGCCGTGCAGATATGTCGCGAGCTTGGCACCGGAGTCAAAACGCTTAAAGCGACGGAAACTCATGTTCTCGCCGATCTTGCCGATCAAGCCCTTGCGCACGTCCTCGAGGGTCGGGCCAAATCCGTCCTGCTCATACGCCAAAGCGCTCAGGGCAGCGAGGTCGGCCGGGCCGTATTTCGCCACCAATTGCGCCGCCGCGCCGGCGATCGCCAGGAAACTGTCGCTCTTGGTGACGAAGTCGGTTTCGCAGTTGACTTCGATCAAGGCGCCAACGTCACCGTCGCGCGCGCTGGCAACCACGCCCTCGGCCGTGATCCGACCTGCAGCCTTGCCGGCCTTCGTGCCGAGCTTGACCCGAAGGAGTTCTTCAGCCTTGACCATATCGCCTTCGGCCTCGCTCAATGCGCGCTTGCACTCCATCATCGGAGCATCTGTTTTTCCACGCAATTGAGCGACCATGCTTGCAGTAATTGCTGCCATCATTCTTCTCCGTACTTGTATCGATACCCATTCGCAAGGCCCTAAGAAAAAGGGGCACTGAAGCCCCTTTCACCGGGCGCGTGATCAATCAGGCCGCTGGCTCACTCACCTCGACGAACTCGTCGGAAGTCTCGCCCGCCACCGCCTTGACGACATCGTCCATCGCGTTCGCACGGCCTTCCAGAACCGCATCGGCGATACCCCGCGCATACAGCGTGACGGCCTTGGCGGAGTCATCGTTGCCCGGAATGACATAGTCGATCCCTTCGGGCGAATGGTTGGAGTCGACGACGCCAATCAGCGGAATACCGAGCTTCTTGGCTTCGGCGATCGCGATCTTGTGGTAACCGACGTCGATGACGAAAATGGCGTCCGGCAAGGCGCCCATATCCTGAATGCCGCCGATGTCCTTCTCCAGTTTCGCGATTTCACGCGCGAACATCAGTTGCTCCTTCTTGCTCATGCTGTCCAGACCAGCCTCCTGCTGGACCTTCATTTCCTTCAGACGCTTGATCGAGGTCTTGACAGTCTTGAAGTTGGTCAACATGCCGCCGAGCCAACGCTGGTCGACGTAAGGAACACCCGCGCGCTGCGCCTCCATGGCGACGGTTTCACGCGCCTGGCGCTTGGTGCCAACCATCAGCACGGTACCGCGACGGGCGGTCAATTGCCGCACAAACTTGGCGGCTTCCTGGAACATCGGCAGTGATTTTTCCAGGTTGATGATGTGAATCTTGTTGCGATGGCCAAAAATGAAGGGGGCCATCTTGGGGTTCCAGAAGCGGGTCTGGTGTCCAAAATGGACACCGGCTTCCAGCATTTCACGCATGGTGACGGACATATCTAACTCCTAAGGTTGGGTCTAAAATCCGGTCCTTCATTCGCTCGGAACGCGTGCACTGTCTCCAGTGGCAAAACGGTTTCAAGCAAACACCTTGACGGGCCCGGATTCGCGATTTGTCTTGCCCAATTGGCCGCAAAGCGGCGCCTAGCAAAACCGGTCGACTATAACACAGCACCCTTATTCTCCCCCATGCCAAGCACCTCCAAATCCGACCTGATCAGTACCCGAACCGACATCCGGGAAAGCCGCTCGAATGCCTCCCGTGAAATGGACAGATGCATAGCCGTGGCCACGTCGCCCGCATGTAGCAACGTGTTCCTGCGGCGCATGTTCGACGAGGCGCGCGCCCTCGCGCAACGACCCGAATTGCGCGCAGCACCTTTGGCCGGACTGGCGGTCTCCGTCAAGGACCTGTTCGATATCGAGGGCCAGACCACGATGGCCGGATCACGAACACGGGCCGACATGCCAGCGGCGATAAGCGACTGCCCTGCGGTTGATCGACTGCGACGCGCCGGCGCGGCCTTCATCGGGCGAACGAACATGACGGAATTCGCCTTCTCCGGTGTTGGTGTCAATCCCCACTTCGGAACACCATCCAATGCCGCGAGCCGCAGCGAGCCGCTGATCCCCGGGGGCTCTTCATCGGGCGCTGCCGTGTCGGTGGCGACCGGCGCGGCATTCATCGGCCTGGGATCCGACACCGGTGGCTCGATCCGGATCCCCGCCGCCTTGAACGGCATCGTCGGATTCAAGAATACGGCCCGGCTGGTGCCGATCTCCGGCGCCATTCCCCTGTCCACCACGCTCGACACAGTCTGCGCCATGACGCGCTCGGTCAGGGACGCCATCGTCGCGCACGAGATTCTTGCTGCCCGTTCGGTGACACGTAGTTCGGCGCCGCTGGCTGCCTATCGGCTGGCGGTCGTGCGCACGATGATGCAGGACGACTTGGATGCCACGGTGTCGCGCACCTTCGAGCAGGCCCTTTCGCGCTTGCGCGATGGCGGCGCGACGATCGCGGAGATCGATCTGGCGGAGTTGGGCGAACTGCCCGCCCTGATGCCCCATGGCGCATTTGCGGGCGCGGAAAGTTTCGCCTTTCACCGCAAGGCCCTCGAACGCGTCGGCGAACAATACGACCAACGGGTCGTCACCCGCATCCGGCGTGGTGCGGCCATGAGCGCCGCAGACTACATCGACCTGCAACAGTGCAGAGCCGACTGGATAGCACGTGTGGCACAGCGTTTGCAGACGTTTGATGCCGTGTTGTCTCCGACGGTACCCATCGTGGCGCCGTCCATTGCCTCTGTGGCCCCTGGCGCATCGCGCGACGAAGAATTCTTCCGAAATAACGCGCTGCTGCTGCGCAATACGAATGCGATCAACATGCTCGACGGTTGCGCGCTGTCCCTTCCTTGCCAACAAGGTGAAGACCTGCCGGTCGGACTGATGGTCTGGAATACAGCCATGCACGACGACGCCGTGCTCGCGATCGGCCTTGAGGTCGAGCGCCTGCTGGCCGTCGGATAATTGCGCCCCCGGTGCCTGGCGGCAACAGATCGCCTGCCACTGGAATCAAAGGGATTCATGAAAATTGCTGTCATAGGCGCCGGCATCATCGGCGTCACCACCGCGTACGAACTTGGCCGCGACGGCCATGAGGTCAGCGTATTCGAACGGCGCGGTGCTGCGGCGGAGGAGTCGAGTTTCGCCAATGCAGGCGTCGTTGCGCCGGGTCATGACATGCCCTGGGCCATGCCCGGGATGCCGCGCAAGATCGCGTCCCAGTTGCTGCGTCAACACGCCAGCGTGCGAATCGGGTTTCCACTGGGCAAAAGCGAGATGGCCTGGATGTGGAAATGGTATCGGTCCTGCACGCTGGAGCGCTACCTGACGAACCGCGCCCACATGCGCCGACTGGCCTTCTACAGCCGCGCCCGCATGTTGTCCATTCGTACCGACCTGCGACTGGAATACGACCGCAGCGATGGCCATCTGGTGTTGTTGCGCACCGATCGCGACATCCAGATGGCCCAGCCTGGCCTGCAGTTGCTGCGCGATGCGGGCGTAGCCTTCCGGCAACTTGAGCCCGCGCAGGCACGGCTGGTGGAACCTGCATTGAGCGCCGATACGCCGTTTGCAGGAGCGATTGAATTGCCCGATGACGAAGTCGGCAACTGCCGCCAGTTCGCCCTGTTGCTCAAGAACGAGGCGCAACGCACTGGGGTGCGGTTTCGCTTCGATACCACGGTCAGCGCGATCACTCAGAACGTCAGGCCCAGCCTGGTCATTCAAGGCGAGCCATCGCCGAGCGAATTCGATGCCGTCGTCATTTGCGCGGGCGTCTCCGCGAGCCAGTTGCTGCGCCCACGGGGCCTTGACTTGCCTCTGGTCGCGGTACACGGGTATTCGCTCAGCGCGTCAATCAAGGAGCCGCTCAATTCGCCCCGCAGCGCCGTGACGGACGAACACTACAAGGTCGCGGTCGCGCGCCTGGGCAACCGGATCCGCGTCGCAGGCGGTGCCGAACTGGGGGGGGCGCCGGATCGCAAGCGGGAGTCGTCGCTCCAGACACTGTACAAAGTGTTGCACGATTGGTTCCCGGGAGCGGCAAGCCGCACCAACACGATTCAGGAGTGGAAAGGCAATCAACCGATGTTTCCCGACGGCCCGCCGGTTGTGGGTTATGGCGGCCAGCCCGGCCTGTGGCTCAACATCGGTCATGGCTCCAGTGGCTGGGCACTGGCCTGCGGATCGGCCCGGGCTCTGGCGGACCAGATTCTGGGACATCAGCCGGAACTGGACATGCAGGGCTTCGACCTGGAACGGTTGGCACGTTGAAAGCGGGCGACCCGGCGCAATCGGGCGTCGCTGCCAAAGTGCTATCGTCCTCGAAAGATTGCGCCAAATTTCTGAGGGCCGGCGGGCCTTGTTCCAATCGTCGGAAGGCATGACATGAAAGTCCGTTTCTGGGGCGTTCGCGGCTCCATTGCGTCTCCTGGTCCGAAAACCGTGCGATATGGTGGCAACACCACCTGCATCGAAGTGCGGACCGACGCCAACGAGTTGCTCATCATCGACGCCGGCACCGGCATCTTTCCGCTGTCCCAGTCGCTGCTCGGCGAGATGCCGATCACCGCCAACGTGTTGATCACCCATTCGCATTGGGACCACATCCAGGGGCTGCCGTTTTTTGTCCCGAACTTCATCCCGGGCAATACTCTGCGTCTGCATGGTGCATTCGATCCCGTCTCGGGCAATGGCGTGGAGCAAGTGATGTCGGTGCAGTTGCAGTACAGCTACTTTCCGGTGCGCGAGGCCGAGTTGAAAGCACGCATGGAATACGTGACCTTGACGCCAGGTGAGCCGGTGCAGATCGGCAGCGCAACGGTGACCCCATACCTGCTCAACCATCCGGTGATCAACTTTGGCTACCGGATCGAGAGCGCCGGCAAGTCGGTGTTCTTCACCGGCGACCACGAGCCACCCTACAACATCTACGACGCCGCCGACCCCGAGTTTGCGGAGTACCAGCAGTTCGTCGACGAAAAGGACGCGGCAATCGCACGCGCCATGTTGGGGGTCGATGTGCTCATTGCGGACAGCTCGTACACCAGCCAGGAATACCCGGCCAAACGCGGCTGGGGCCACGGCAGTTTCGATTCGAGCATTGCGTATGCGCGCCAGGCGCGCTCGCGCGTGCTTTTCTGTACACACCACGAACCCACACGTAGCGACGACGCGCTGGAAGTGGCGTTCGCGCAGGCGCTGGCGGACAACCCGGACGCTACCGACGGGCCCGATATCCGGCTCGCGCGCGAAGGCGACACGTTCGAGTTCTGACGACCATGCCCTCCAAGTCGCCGCCGCCGCAACGGGTACAGCCGTCGCACGACTGGCCTCTGTTCGACACTGCAGCCACACGCAAACTGGAGCAGATCGCGCTGGCACGCAGCGCCGAAAATGGTTTGATGCAACGCGCCGGACTGGCCACCGCGCGACTGGCATTGGCCATGGCGCCGCACAGCCAGACCATCTGGATTGCCGCGGGCCCGGGTAACAACGGTGGCGATGGCATGCAAGCGGCGTTGCACTTGCACCAGTGGGGTAAACAGGTCGTGGTGACCTGGCTGGGCGACCCTCAGTCGTCGCCCAGCGATGCTGCCTCCGCGAACCGGCGTGCACGCGCGGCAGGGGTTTTGTTCGCCAACGCGCCACCTGACGACTGGGACCTTTGCATCGATGCGCTACTGGGCATCGGCGCGGCGCGCCCGCCGTCGGGACTGATGGCGCAATGGATCGTTCGCATGAACGCCGCGCCAGCGCCGATCCTGTCGGTCGACATGCCCACCGGCCTGCATGCAGACACCGGCGTGGCTGCGCCAGATACCGTACGCGCCAGCGCCACCTTGTGCTTGCTGACACTCAAGCCAGGACTATTCACCGCCGATGGGCGCGACCACTCCATGCAGGTCTGGCTCGACGAGCTGCAGATCAACGCCGCAAACCTGCTGCCCGAGCTGGCAGCCAGCGCGCGGTTGTCGGGTGCACCCGCATCACTCACACGCTTGCACGCCTCGCACAAAGGCAGTTACGGGAGTCTTGCCGTTGTCGGCGGAGCTCCTGGCATGGCTGGTGCAGCGTTGCTTGCCGCCATGGCCGCGGTCCATGCGGGCGCCGGCAAGGTGTTCCTATGCCCTCTGGACGACCGTCCACCTGTCCTGTCGGCCGATCATGCGGAACTGATGCTGCGTGACATTGCACGTATCGATCCGCACGGCATGACGGTCGTGGTTGGTTGCGGGGGTGGCGAACGTGTCAGGGCGCATTTGCCACGACTGTTGTCGACGGCTGCCCGATTGGTGCTCGATGCCGATGCACTCAACGCGCTGGCAAACGACGCCCAACTACAGGGACAGTTGCGCACCCGTGCAGCACGCAACTTGCCCAGCGTCCTGACTCCCCATCCGCTGGAGGCCGCGCGACTGCTGAAGGTCAACAGCGCCCAGATCCAGTCCGACCGCATCGGCGCTGCGCAGCAACTCGCCGCCGAGTACCAATGCGTGGTGGTGGTCAAGGGGTCTGGAACGGTGATTACCGCGCCAGGTCGTACACCCAGGATCAATCCGACCGGAAATGCCAGGCTGGCAACCGCCGGAACCGGCGACGTTTTGGCGGGCATGGTGGGCGCAGCGCTGGCCACCGGCATGCCGGCTTTCGAGGCCGCCTGCACGGCGGTGTACCGGCATGGTGCCGCAGCCGACCGATGGCCGGCCGACACCGGCCTGTCCGCCTCCAGACTTGCGAACGCGCCGGAAAGATGATGCCGCCTGCAGCCAGTGGCACGTCGGCGGCGTGCCACCGGCGCCAAGCCGCTCAGCCGCGCCCTGCGAATGGCATCTTGGTGGCCATCACGGTATGGAACATGACGTTCGCCTCCGGCGGCAGATTCGCCATGTACAGGACGGAGCGACCAACAATATTGACGTCCATCAATGGCTCGATCGCGATCTCGCCGTTGGCCTGTATCACGCCCGTAGCCATGCGTTGTGCCATTTCGGTAGCTGCATTGCCAATGTCGATCTGCCCGACCGCGATGTCATATTTGCGCCCATCGAGCGAAGCGGTCTTGGTAAGACCCATGACGCCATGCTTGGTGGCGGTATAGGCGATCGAATTGGGCCTTGGCGTATGCGCCGATATCGACCCATTGTTGATGATGCGTCCGCCGCGCGGCGTCTGCGACTTCATCACCCGAAACGCCTGCTGGATACACAGAAACACTCCGGTCAGGTTGATGTCCACGACATTGCGCCACTGCTCGATCGTCAGGTCCTCCAGCGGGATACCCGGCGCATTGACGCCCGCGTTGTTGAACAGTACATCGACCCGGCCAAAGGCCGCAACCGTCGCATCGAACAAGGCACGCACCGAGTCCGGATCCGACACGTCGGTCGGCACCGCCAGGGTGCGGTCGGCCGCACCACTTTCCTGCGCGACCGCATGCAACGGATCGACGCGACGCCCGGCCAACGCCACGCGATAACCGTCCTGCAACAAGGCAAGCGCCGCCGCCTTGCCAACGCCGGTTCCGGCTCCGGTGACGATAGCTACTTTGGAAACAGAAGACATGGTACGAAAGCTCCCTTCGGGTTGATGTTGACCAGTTGGTTGTGCCAGCCGTTCATCGACGCGATGAACGGCCCCGCTTCTCGGACGCACCTTTGCGCGCCGACGGCTTGTTGGCGGGCGACGTTGACTTGTGCGCACGCGGCGCCGCATCCTGGGTGTTGCGCGCCTTGCGACGCGGCGACAGGCTGTCTGCGGCAATGTCGTCCCGTCCGGGGCGGGATTGCGACTCGTGTCCGACGCCCTTGTCCTTCATAGCACGCGCAACCAGCTCTTCGCCTTCACGGACCAGACGGAAGTCGATGCGACGTCCATCCAGATCGACCCTGCTCACCTGTACCCGCACGCGGGTGCCAATCGCATACCGGGTACCAGTGCGCTCACCGCGCAGTTCCTGGCGCAGTTCGTCGAACCGGAAATATTCACCTCCGAGTTCGGTGATATGCACCAGGCCTTCGACATACATCGCATCGAGCGTGACGAAGATGCCAAAACTGGTCGCCGCAGTGACGACACCACCATATTCTTCGCCCAGATGCTCGCGCATGTACTTGCATTTGAGCCAGGCTTCCACGTCGCGGCTAGCCTCGTCGGCACGCCGCTCATTGGCACTGCAATGCAGCCCTGCGGCCACCCAGGCCTGCCCTTCGGCATTGAGCTTGCGCGGCTTGTTGCCAGGTTCGTTGGCGCGCGACGCGGCTGTTTTTTCCAGCCTGCGCGACAGCTTGGCGTGGGCTTCACCGGGCGCCGGCAGAACGGGCAATTGGTAACGTCCTTTGGCCAGGATGGCCTTGAGCACCCGATGCACCAGCAAATCGGGATAACGCCGGATCGGACTGGTGAAATGGGTATAGGCATCAAACGCCAGACCGAAATGGCCGCTGTTGGACGGTGTATAGATCGCCTGCTGCATCGAGCGCAGCAACATGGCATGGATCTGCTGGGCGTCGGGCCGGTCCTTGGTTGCATTTGCGATCTGCTGGAATTCGCCTGGTGTCGGATCGTCGCTGATACCCATTCCCAGGCCCAGCGCCTTGAGGTAACTGCCGAGAATTTCCTTCTTCTCCGGAGTCGGACCTTCGTGCACCCGAAACAGCCCGGGATGCTTGCTCTGCAGTATGAAATCGGCGCTGCAGACGTTGGCCGCCAGCATGGCCTCTTCGATCAGCTTGTGGGCATCGTTGCGCGTACGCGGCACGATCTTGTCGATGCGCCCGCTTTCGTCACACACAATCTGCGTCTCGACGGTTTCGAAGTCGACAGCGCCACGCTTGTTGCGTGCAGCCAGCAAGGCGCGGTAAACGTCGTGCAGATTGATCAGGTCGGGCACCCGGTCCTTGCGCTTGAGTGCCTCCGGCCCCTTGGTATTGGCCAGTATGGCTGCGACCTCCGTGTACGTGAAGCGCGCGTGGCTCCACATGACCGCCGGATAGAACTGGTAGGCGCTGACCTCGCCATCCGCGGCGACGAACATGTCGCACACCATGCACAGACGCTCGACCTCCGGGTTCAATGAACACAGGCCGTTGGACAACTTTTCCGGCAACATCGGAATGACGCGGCGCGGGAAATAGACACTGGTAGCCCGGTCATAGGCGTCGATGTCGATCGCAGACCCGTTTTCGACATAGTGGCTGACATCGGCAATCGCCACCAGCAGCCGCCAGCCTTTGACCGCCGACTTGCCACGCCCTGTGGTGGCCGGTTCGCAATAGACCGCATCGTCGAAGTCGCGCGCATCTTCGCCATCGATGGTCACCAAAGCCACATCGGTGAGGTCGACTCGGTGTTTCTTGTCCTGCGGGCGCACCTTGTCCGGCAATGTCCGGGCCAAGGCTATGCAGGCGTCGGAGAACTCGTGCGGCACGCTGTATTTGCGCACCGCTATTTCAATCTCCATGCCCGGATCGTCGATCTCGCCCAGCACCTCCTTGACCCGTCCGACCGGCTGACCGTACAGCGCTGGCGGTTCGACCAGGTCAACGACCACCACCTGCCCTGCTTTTGCCGTACCGGTGGCGCCTTTGGGAACCAGCACATCCTGGCCATAACGCTTGTCCTCGGGCGCGACAAGCCATACGCCGCCCTCCTGGAGCAGGCGCCCGATGATGGGCTGGGGGGGCCGTTCGACGATCTCGACTACACGGCCCTCAGGTCGCCCCTTGCGGTCGCTGCGCACGATGCGGACCTTGACACGGTCCTTGTGCAACACCGCCCGCATCTCGTTCGGGGGTAAATAAATGTCGGCCTCACCATCATCGCGGGCCACGAAACCATGGCCATCGCGATGGCCCTGGATGGTTCCGTCAACTTCGTCGAGCAGTGCGCTGGAGGTGCTTGAATTCTTGATACAATCGCTCTCTTTCCTGAGATGCCCAGGTGGCGGAATTGGTAGACGCACTAGTTTCAGGTACTAGCGAGTAACATCGTGGGGGTTCGAGTCCCTTCCTGGGCACCATTGGTTGGTAAATATTGATAGCCGCTGCATCCGCAGCGGCTTTTCTTTTGTCCGCTCGCTTTTCAAACAGGCAGGGCAACAAGGTCGTGTCCCTGCGATCCAACGATGCGCACTTTTGTGAAGTCACCGACCTTGAAAGTCTTGCTGGCTTTCTCGGGTGGCAACAGCCGCACAATGCCATCTATCTCTGGCGCATCCGCATAACTGCGGCCGGTGCCGCCGCGGCGACCCAGACCCGGTGCGCAATCGACCAGCACCTGCATGGTGGCGCCGATCCGGCGCTTGAGCCGATCGGTTGACACTTTTTCTGCCACCGCCATGAAGCGGGCGCGGCGCTCTTCACGCAATTGCGCTGGCAACATGCCGTCAAGCGAATTCGCCAGCGCGCCCTCGACCGGGCTATAGGCAAAACACCCGGCACGGTCGATCTGGGCCTCTTGCATGAACTCCAGCAGATGCGTGAACTCGGCCTCGGTCTCCCCTGGAAAACCGGCGATGAAGGTGCTGCGAACAACGAGTTCGGGACACTGCTCGCGCCATTTCTGAATACGCTCGAGATTTCTCTCGCCACTGGCAGGCCGCTTCATGCGCCTTAGCACATCAGGGTGGCTGTGCTGCAGGGGCACATCGAGATACGGCAGGATCTTGCCAGTCGCCATCAACGGGATCACCTCGTCCACACTCGGATAAGGATAGACATAGTGCAGACGCACCCAGGCCCCGTAAGGCTCGGCCAGTTCACCCAGCGCCTGGACCAGTTCCAGCATACGCGTACGCACCGGCTTGCCGTCCCAGAACCCGGTGCGGTATTTCACGTCCACGCCGTACGCCGATGTATCCTGGCTCACGATCAACAGTTCCTTGACGCCTCCAGAAAACAGCGCACGCGCATCGGCAAGTACGTCGCCGATCGGGCGCGACACCAGATCGCCACGCATCGACGGGATGATGCAAAACGTACACCGGTGATTGCAGCCTTCGCTGATCTTCAGATACGCATAGTGGCGTGGCGTGAGCTTGATTCCGGCAACGCCGAACGCATTCGGGATCAGGTCGACGAAAGGGTCATGCGGCTTGGGCAAATTGGCATGGACCGCATCCATCACCTCCTGGGTCGCATGCGGACCCGTCACGGCCAGCACCTTCGGATGCACCTGGCGCACCAGATTGCCGCCATTCGCGTCTTCCTTGGCGCCAAGGCATCCGGTGACGATGACGCGGCCGTTCTCGGCCAGCGCCTCGCCGATCGAATCCAGGCTCTCGCGCACGGCGTCATCTATGAATCCGCAGGTGTTGACGATCACCAGATCGGCGCCCGCCAGAGACTTGGACGTCTGGTATCCCTCAGCGCTCAATTGCGTCAGGATCAATTCCGAATCGGTCAGCGCCTTGGGGCAGCCCAGGCTCACAAAGCCCACCATCGGGACTTTGGCGCTCGTCCGGCTTAGGGGTTCAGGGGTAGTTACGGCTGTACTCATTCTTGTATTGTCGTGCCCGAGCCAGTTTCAGCGTTTGATGCCGAAACTGGCCAGGACTTGTTCTGTTTGCTTCTGCATCTGCTCCTGCAACTGCGTCAGCAAGGCCTTGGACTGGTCCAGGTTGGGCGCCATCATGCCCTTCACCACCGGCAACTGCATTCCCATGAACTGCTTCCACACGTCCGGCGTCATCGACTCCGATTGTTCGCTCATGCGGGCCTGTACGTCGGCCAAAGTCTGCATATTCCGCTCAAGGTATCCGCCCATGAAACCCTGCATGGCATGGCCGTAGAACCGGATGATGTTGGACAACACCGGCGCCGTGAACATCGGCGAACCGTTGGCTTCCTGCTCGAGAATGATCTGCAGCAAGATACTGCGCGTCAGGTCTTCTCCCGACTTGGCGTCCAGCACCACAAATGGTTCGCAATCCATGACAAGTTGCCTGACAGCCGACAGGGTGATATATGCGGAACTGTTGGTGTCGTACAGGCGCCGATTCGGATACTTCTTGATCACCCGCCGTGAACTGCGCGTCGCCTCGGGCTGCTTGGTACTCATTGCAGGATTTCCTTTGGACCAGACTCATGCCGGCCAGCATGTCATGCGAAGCTTGGCATTCTAGGCATGGCATTGCAACGCCATGACCAAGGATTACCCTGAACCCGAAGCGCTCCTGTTTGCTGCTACAAAACACCGAAAGCGCGGTCTGAAAGAGGGATGATTGTAGTCTTGCGGCGTAAGTGTCCATCTGCCGGCATGCCATGGTGCCCGCTGAAAGGCGTCGGCGCCGCTCGAAAACCGGAAGGACGGCCACGAACGTCGGCCACATGCCGCAATCGTTCCTGCGACCATCGACACATGGCGTCAGGCCCTGATCGAAAGGCCCACCACCAGCGGCGGCAATCGCGGCGAGAAGCGGACCACCAGCATCTTGAACAGGGACATGACGCCGTTTCGGGCAGCACTGAACCATGCCTTTGAATCGGGCTGGGTCACGACAGATTTTGCGTGGCGCGGCAAGCTCAAGCCCATCGAGAGCGCCGACAAGAAGCGCGATCTGTACCTCGACCGGAAGCAGCGCATCAAGTTCATCGACAAGGCCGCACCCGACCTGGCGATGTTTCTCCGTGCCATGGCTACCCTGCCCATCCGCCCCGGTGCGCTGTCAAACCTCAAGGCTGGAGACTTCGACGCGCGCCTGATGGCCCTGAAGATCAAAGACAAGACCGGCCAGCGCACCATCAAGCTGCCCAGCAAGTCGGCCGAGATATTCAAGCTGGCCGTCAAGGACAAGCTGCCTACAGCGCCCCTCCTCGCGCGGGCGGATGGTTCGGCATGGAACAAGGACAGTTGGAAATACCCGGTCAAGGACGCAGCCGTTGCCGCCAAGATGCCCGCCGGCACCACTGCCTACACCATGCGCCACAGCATCATCACCGACCTCGTGCACGGCGGCCTTGACCTCCTCACCGTGGCGCAGATCAGCGGAACGAGCGTGCGCATGATCGAAAAGCATTACGGACACCTGCGCGGCGACATTGCCGTCAACGCTCTATCGGCACTCGCGATCTGAAATACCGCGAAGCCCCGGCGCGGTCTATCCGGGGTAAGTGACGGGCGACAAACTGGAAGAACAGCAATCCGCCAAGAATCGAGCAAATACTGGCTCTAGCAGCCATTTTTTCTTTTCTGCCCATGTTTCTGCCCATGATTTTCTGAATGCACATGGGCCAGTGAAGTCCTGCTGATCAAACGAGCGAAGAGTCGTTCAGGACCTTGGAACCGAACTGGATATCCACTGCATCCAACAAGTCGTAGAGCGCTGTTTCACGCCCGACAGGCAGAATTATTCGCGTCGGTCACGCATCGTTGCGTAGGCAGCGCGACTTCCTGACCGGCACCCCCTTGCTACCCTTGCTACCCTCCGGTGCACAAATCCAATGCTTGAACCTCACTCCCGGTCAACCAGCAACGCCGGATTGATCGCCACCACCCGCCGGCGTCCCTCTTGTTCCATCCGCGCGCGTCCGCGCTCCGAGAGGATGGCGAGTGCTGCGCGCAAGGCCCGGCTTGCCGGTGAAGCGGATCTACCAGTACGGGCCGAACTGCGTCCGCGACTTCCATGCCTGGCTACGCAGCGAGGCGCACGCCAACAATACTGACCGGGTTCCTTGATGTACTGATAGATCGTGCTGCGCGAAAGCCCGGTGCTTGTCTCGACTTGCTTGCGTCGAAGAAATGCGGGCTCCCGCTGAATAGGCTGGGCCATGATCGTCACCTCGCGGTTGGTAGTGGAAGATGGCAACATCCTTCCATGACACGTCGCCTTTGCGGGCCCGAATCGGAGCCTCGATAAGACCACGAAAACTGTTGCCATCGACAGAGAATCCACCACCGTGGGCATAGGCCGCCATGTCTTTGGCGTCACATGCCTCAATGTGGCCGCGTGCCACAAAAGCGCGCAAGATGCGTTTGCGCACGTTGGCCTGCACTTGAGAAATAGCCGCCTCATCAAGTCCAGTTGCCGCGTGAAAAATCACACTCTGCGGTGTCGGTTCCAGGCCTGGCTCCGGGTTGGCCTGTGCAGCAGCATCGACGCTTTGCGCTATTGGCCCGGCAACCGCCTCGAACACCCCATTGACCACGCAGACGTGGAAGTGCACATGCGTGTTCAACTTACTGAGTTTTTAATAGTTCGCCGGCAAAGACCCGCAGACGGTGCGCAAACGCCGTTTGCTACGCCGCCGACGCGTGCAGCTTGACGCCCAGCGCTCTGGCAACTTTCAGCACCGTGGAGAAACTCGGGTTTCCGTCGGCACTGAGTGCGCGATAAAGACTCTCACGACTGAGTCCGGCGTCTTTGGCGACCTGGGTCATTCCCTTCGCGCGCGCGATGTTCCCAAGTGCCTTGGCAATGCCAGCCGTATCGTCCGAAGCTTCTTCGAGCCAGGCGTCAAGATAGGCGGCCATTTCTGACGGTGTACGAAGGTGCTCTGCGACATCGTAAGGCGACGTCGTGGTTGGCTTGTTGCTTGCGGTTTTGGGCATGGTCACTATTCCTTGAAGCTCCTGGCCAGGTGAATAGCCAGGGTGATGTCTTTCTGCTGCGTTGACTTGTCACCGCCGATGAGAAGCAGCAAAAGCCGATCTCCTCGTTGGGTGTAGTAAACGCGGTATCCCGGCCCCAGTCGACCTTCAGTTCGGACACGCCATCCGTCAGGCCCCTGTGCTGGCCCGGGTTGCCATCAATCAAGCGACCGACGCGAACCAAAATTCGTGCTCTTGCGGTGCGGTCTTTGAGCTCGTCGATCCACTCGCGGTACTCGTCCGTTTTTTCTACACGCATGTGATGACTGTAGCTTGCGAGCTACGAATGTCCAGCGCTGCATTGGCGCCGACCGTCACAAAGGTATGGCTTAAACTCAATCGCCTCCACGAAAACCGGGGCGGTTCACCGTGGTTATTTGGAATATTGGCTATTTTCTTATGAGGCTTTAGCCGCCAGCCTGCTGTTGCTTTGCAAGATGGGAGACCTGACCCAATACTGTTCACATAAGGCCGTTCGCCCTGAGCTTGGCCTGTCCTGAGCCTGTCGAAGGGTCGAAGGGTCGAAGGGTGTCGCAGGGCTTCGACAAGCTCAGCCCGAACGGAAAATGGACTATGTGAACAGTATTGAGACCTGACCGTACTTTCTCTCCGCAATCTCAAGCAGCACGCCGGAAGGACCGATGACCTCGAAGTGCGCACGCATTTGCGCTGATAGGGACATCGGGTTTCCTAATCGGGATAGGAAGAAGCCTCACGGCCCCTCCCTCCCACACCACCGGACATACGGGTCACGTATCCGGCGGTTCCTTGAAACTTCGTTTCTCTCATGCTGCCTTGGCCGGTGCCAACTCGGGCAGCCCCATCTGACGAAACATCCTTGCAGGCAGTGCCAGCGATAACGCGGGCGTTTGACTTAAGCGCCACGGACCATGTGCGCTCTTGCTTGTGTTCCAGGCCTCACGCACGCTGACCCCACGTTTTCTCAGTTCGCGGTACCCCGCGCTGCCCCATTGTTTCCATGCGTAGCATCGTAACCGCCGTCGCACCCATTTGTCGATTTCACGCAGAGGGCTCAACACTTCGGCAATTCCGAAGTAAGCTTTCCACCCCGTCAGGGCGGTCTTCAACTCTTGCACGATGTCGCTCAAACGATGACCTCGTGTGCGTCGGGTCAGCTCTCGGATTTTGGCCTTGAGTTTCTCGATGGCGGAGTCCGCCACTTTGATCCTCGCACCATCGCGGCTGACGGTGAAGCCCAGAAACTTGCGGTTCCTTGGGCGATCCACGGCGCTCTTTTGGGCGTTCACTGTGAGCCGCAGTGAATCGCGCAGGTAGCGCGTTACGTTTTGCATGAGCCGCTCGCCCGCGCGGTGGCTTTTGACCAAGATGTTGCAGTCATCGGCGTAGCGGGCAAAGCGGTGACCCCGGCGTTGTAGCTCCCAGTCCAGTTCGTCCAGCACCACGTTGGCCAACACTGGCGACAAGGGGCCACCTTGCGGCACCCCTTGGGTTGTCGCTTGGGTTTGACCCGCCACCTGCACCCCGCCTTTGAGGAAGCGGTTGATGAGATTGAGCACATCGGGTGCGTCCACATGCTTGCGCACGCGAACCATCAGGCGGTCGTGGTTGACGCGGTCGAAGAACGATTCCAGATCAATATCCACCACCCAGCCATACCCTTGTCGGATCGTGGCTTGGACGTAGCGCATTGCCTGATGGGCGTTGCGGCCAGGCCGAAAGCCGTAGCTGTGCGGGTGGAAGTGAGGTTCCCATTGGCGTTGGACTACCTGTGCCAGCGCTTGCTGGAGAAAGCGGTCTACTACCGTGGGAATACCCAGTAATCGTTTCCTTCCGTCTGGCTTTGGAATCTCCACTCGCTTGACTGGTTGGGGCCGGTAAGTGCCCGTCACCAGTTGCGCGCGGATGTTCGGCCAATGCGCTTTGAGGTACACCCCGAGTTGATCGACAGTCATGCCGTCGATGCCCGGCGCTCCTTTGTTGCGCTTGACCTGTGCCAAGGCCCGTTTGAGGTTCTCGCCTTCGAGTACCTCGGTCATCAGGGTCGAGATTTCCGATGATGCGGTGCTCTGGAGTTCTCCAGCGATGGGTTCATCCACCGGTGTTGCCGTCTGGGGCAACGGTGGTGGCGCCACGGCTTTAGCCGCGTTGCGCTTGTCAGATGCACTCCCATCTCTCTTCACGCCCAGTACCTCATCGTTCAAGGTTCAGGCCTTCGGTGCGGGCCGCACCTACTATGCCCTTTGCTGACTTCTCCATGGCAGTTCAGCAGCGGTTTCCCGCTGCCCAGTTCCGGTTGCCCGAAACACCATGGAGATCTCCCGTGGTAAGACACAAATCCTTCCTCGCATAGACGCCGGATTTACAACATGCACTCTTGCCGGTGTCGCCACCGGCGCTGTAGATAAGGGACTTTGCGGTCACGTGCCCGCTGGTCCCGAATGCACTACGCCTCATATCCGGTTTTTGTTCATCGTCCCGCGATTTCGCCTTGGGCTTCCTCCACACCCCGCCTCGCGGCGACGCACTTGCCCTTTGGCTAACCTTCGGCTCTACATGCCTGGTACCGGGACTTTCACCCGGCTGGATTCGTGCCATGCACGGCACACACGTCAGAGGCCAGCGGCGCGCGACGCGCGTCCGTTGGGACGACCAGTTAAGTTTCGCGCCCTGCCACGCCGGCGCACAAGCTTGACCTCCAATCGACAGCCAAGAGCCTCGGCGTACTTGGAAAGAGTGGCAAGTGACGGCGAATGCTTCCCTTTTCCTGACTCCATACGCGCCACTGCAGATTGTGTGGTTCCGATTTTCTCAGCCACCTGGGCCTGTGTGAGCCCTTGATCGGCGCGCGCTTTCAAGAACTCGTCGAGAAGCGCAAACTCCTCGCCCTGTTCTTCAAACTCAGCCTTAACTTCCGCACGCCCGCCGATCGCCTTGGCGCGCAACTGCTTATGCGTCAGCATCTTTCCACTCCTTCATGCGCTTGCGCGCGATGGTCAACTCCCTCGGCGGGGTCTTGTCCGTCTTCTTTACAAACTGGTGGAGCATGACGATCCTGCGCTTCACCAACGTACAGTAAAAGACCCGCGAGATCCCTTCTTGGGATTTCAAGCGCAGCTCGAAAAGCCCTGATCCCATTGCACGGGTGTGTGGCATTCCGAGGTCCGGACCGTATTCGCCCATGCGATCAGTCAAATGCAGGTACCGAGCCAGAATTCCCGGCGGAAATGCAAGGACCGCTTCCTGCAACTTCTCGTCGTGGTACTTGATCTGCCAAGTCATACACGAAATATAGCAAATACGCTATTAAATGGCAACGAAAACTACGTCGCAACTGGGTGAAACTTAACGTTCGAGCTAAGCGCGCCACGCCGTTGGGGCTCGGCTTGAACGAGGGGTTAGGCATCGCTGGCGGCAGGTGGCGCATTGTTCCGCTTCCGAGCCTGAAGCCACGGCATTGCGGCAAACAGGATGAGCATGGCGAGATAGACACTGCCTGACACTTTATCTCTGCTGGCAATGTACTCGATGACCTCCCGGCCCGCGAGAAGTACCGCTAGAAGCAGCTCGGAGCCAACCAGCAGTAGTAGGGCGATGACGCCCATAGCAATGAGACCGCCCGCGTCGATCTTCTGACCGTACTTTCGTACGACGCGTCGCGCGGCGAAGAAGATCGCTATGAGCATGAGCGGCATTTCGGCAAGCTCGGCATATCGCTCGCCGATGCGCGGCACTATGAACGGGACCCGAACCGAGCCCAGTAAGAATCCAGTGCCAAAGACGAGCGCGAAGTATGCGATCGCGCCACGAAAGGTCTTCGATGGGCTGGTGGAGTTCACGGGCGTGTTCTGCGATGCCTAACGTTCGAGTTAAGCCGGCACCGACAGCGTGGCGCGCTGGACAGCAAGCGCAAAATGGGCCGCAGGCCCAGCGCTTGATGGCCGGTGTGCCACGCTGTTGGGGCTCGGCTTGAACGAGGGGTTAGGCGTCACACGTGCTGCACCCAATATTCGGGACGCTTTCGTTGGTGTGCGAGTGCAACTACCAAGACTTCCGCTTCGTTTGCTCGATAAATGACGCCGAACGGGAAACCCTTTACCAGCCATCTGCGGGTGTTCTTTGATCGTGGCGCGCCGCGCTCGGGATGCGCAACTGCACCGCGCACTGCGTCTGCAACTGCTTGCTCAAACCGCAAACCAAGCTCTGCTCGTATGGCTGAGTAATACGAAACTCCCTCAAGTAGCTCTGCTTGTGCAGGCGGAAGGAATCGAAAAGTCATTGGCGAGCGAGGGCGCGAGCTTTGGCTAGGACTTCTTCGCCATCAATGGCTTGCACTTCGCCTCGGTCGTATGCCGACAGACGGCGCTCAACCTCTTCATCCCAGGCCGTTTCGATCTGGGCTAGAGGATCCTCGTGCAGGGAAACCAGTAGCATATCTACAAGGCGGGACCGGTCTTCCGGGGCAAGTGCTTTGCCCTGTTCCGCTAGCTCTACCACTTGGTCATGCATGGTGGACTCCGTTGACAAGCCGCAAGTTTACCGCTGCGAGGAAAGATCGGCTGTTTTGTGACGCCTAGGCCTCACAGCGCCAGCAGCTCCTGCAGTATTTCTCTCGCGCGAACGACTGCTCGTTGCCTATCGGCTAACTCTTCGGTGCTTCCTTGGATTTGAAAGTCCCAATCAGTCTGAAATTCGAGACGTGCAAGGTAGTTGAGTTGTAGAAGTAACGAGAACTTTCCTTCGTGATTCAGGTTTGTATCCACATACCAGCCGCCAACTATTTTAGAAAAGTTACTGGACGTCGCTGCGCGTTTTGATCCTTCGGGATAGAGATCCTGCGGTCTTCTGGCGATTCGCGAGCCGCCTGATTTGCGACGACTATGGAAGTCCTGATACTCCTCATAGATTGACGGCTGGTTCAGGCCGAACTGGTCGACCAGCCAGACATATCCTTCTTTGCCGGTGTCGAAACGCTCGGTCAATCCCTTGAAAATGACTGTGCTTGGAGTAGGTCCCGTGCGCTTGGATATCTTCACTGGAAAGAGTTCGTCTGCCAGTTCGCGGGCCAACTCCGCAAGGTCCGACCGTGACCGAGCGAGCGCATTCTTCGCGAGCTCTTCGAGCTCGCCGCGGTTCTTGCAGCGCCTTGCAACCGCTTCGAACTGCTCAGGAGTCATTTTGTGAGGCCTAACGTCGCCGCTCAGCCGCCGCCGAAGGCGGTCGGATGTAGCGGCCTGTTATACGTCTTCATGGCCCACTCCCTATTCCTTACTTCCGGCCTGACCAATAGCCAGGGCGACGGTGTTGATGGCCAATTACAAGAATGCGGAGGTCTGTACCAGTGCTTCTATAGATCAGGGAGTACGGGAAACGTCTGAGAGGGAAACTGCGCCTGCCCCCAGTCGTTGGCGTGCCAAAGCCGGGGTTGGAAACCAGCAGAACTGCCACGCGTTCAAATTCCGCAAGGAATGCGCGCGCCAGACCGATTCCACCTTGCTCCCGATAGAACTCAAGGGCTTCCTCCAGCTCTGCGGCCGCTTCAGGATGAAGCGAGTACGTCACTGCAGCGCTGAGCGCAGACGATCAAGAAATGGAGCGCCTGGCACGGCAATAACCTTGCCCTCTTCGACCTCGGAATCACGGCGCTCGGCTTCGAGCGCCCACGCTTCCTCGATCTCAGAGTCAGTTTCCAGACTCGCGATCAGTCTGTCCAGAAGATGCGAACGTGCACCTGCCGAAAGCTTCAGTACTTCCGCCTCGAGAGTGTCAAGCGGGATGGACATGGAATCTCCTGTGTTGGCGCGATACCTGAAGCTTGCCACAAAGTACGCTGCGTTGTCACGCCTCGTCGTGTGTCCCCGTATAACGTTCGAGCTAAGCGGGCGACAGCGGCAGGACGCCAGGCCCGGGCCGGTGAAAATGTACGGAGTACCACCGGCCCGGGCCTGGCGTCCTGCCGTTGGCGCTCCGCTTGAGCGAGGGGTTAGGCGTCACCGGTGCCATGCGTGCCATGCGTACTCAACAGCGGTACTTTTCGATGACGACGCGGGTGATGAGCTTTGCGTCACTTCCACTATAGAGATACACGTACTGAACGCCCATATCAATGAGATCCCGAGTGGCTTTGCTCTTGCACACGGTGTGATTCAAGTTCTCCCTTGCTGCCTGTGCTATTGCTTTGGGATCAACTTGAGACGACTTGTAGTTTGGGAGCCGCATGTTGAACGTAATCGTCTTCTGGAGCGCGATGACACTCATCATTCGGGTGTCTTCGTCCAGTTGAATCGGTGTCTGTGAGTTCATTTCGCCAGCCATCTTCTTGAGTGTGCTGGCTATGAACGCATCTTGTTCCTGCTTGGACTCAAAGTTCCCGTTCTTGTCCAACGCGAAGGCGTTAGTGCTCAACACCAAGACAGCGGCGGCTATGACGCTGGTGGTGTTCTTGACGTGGCTGTATTTTGATTCACTCCGAAGCACGACGCACCACCACATATTCGTAGGCTATGGCAAATCCGAAGGTCATAAGAAGCACTGGTATGCCCTCGATTGAATACTGGCCTATCAGCCACAGATTGAACAGGAGGATTGCTCCGCCCAAGAGACGCAGCTTGGTTCGTGTTTTCATGGCTTGGTTGACTCAGGTGCGGATTTCAAGTAGCCCGCATAAACGGGGTGGATTGTGACGCCTAACGTTCGAGTTGAGGCGGGACCGACGGCAAGACGCCAGGCCCGGGCCGGTGAAAATGTACCGCGTACCACCGGCCCGGGCCTGGTGGCTTGCCGTTGGGCCTCGCCTCGAACGAGGGGTTAGGCGTCGATGGTGATAAGTGGAATCCGTTTGTGTCGACTTTCAATGAGCTTTTGCGTTTCCGTTCAGTAGTTGGGCATTATTAGACTAGCTACAGTACTTCTTTGGACTGGATGAAGGAGACGACCAGTCACCAAACCTACTTGTGTATTCTGGGCTATGGATAAAAATACCAACCACAGCTGCGTATCCGCTGGAGTTCAGGGCCCGCGCGTTCGACTCAACGCCTGCAGCTTCGCCTTCACGTACCAGGATGTGTTTGTACAGCGCTCGTACCTGCTGTTCTGGAGAGCGACCATTTATGAATCTGTTGAGAAACTCCGCGCTCTGAGCGAACGCAGATACAAGCTGACGCGTATTCATTTTCGAAAGGTTTAGGTAGAGGGTATTGTGGCGAATTCCTGCCTCTTCACCTTCTCGTTCTAGAACAGAGCGGTACAGATCTTCTACAACCTGCCGTCCATTGGAGCAGCCAGGTCCCAAGTTGCCCGATAGGCCCCTATCCACCTTTGCTTGGTATGCGTAGGCGTCGTCTTCTACTCTTCTGCCCGCGTCCCTTACATACTGAACTGCAAAGCTATTAACGCCCCATTCAAGATACTGAGCTACATGTCTGAGTTCATGAGCCCATAGCGAGTGGTTTTCTCTTGCGTCGCGCTCTGACCGAAAAACTATGACGTCATCTAATGTGATTGCCCCGACGTTCTCATTAAAAAGTGTGTTCCGAGCCAAGCTTGCGACTCCACTATTTCCGATTTTGAACCTAGCCCTATTGAACACGTCATCAGAGAAAAAATCTTTTAACCGCTCCCGGATATTCACGGGGATCGGTGTGGTTTGGCCTATAGCCGCATTTCGCGAATGCCGAATGGCCTCTCCTAGCGCGTGGCCGGCGATTGAAGCCTGGGGCTCAAGTATGTTCTGCGCGACTGCCGCTGGTGAAAGTAGCGCGACAGCACAAAGAAGTCCCAAGTGGAATTTGGTCAACAAGCATTTCATTTGTAGTCCCTTCAGATTGTTTGCTGATGCCACCGATTAGCGATTGGCGTGATGAGTTTAAAAGCTTTCAGCGCCCCGATCCAGCCGCGTCTTGCGCCCGGCCAGTTCCAAGGGGTGGCTGTAGAACGCCAACCCTCTGCGGCCTTCGACGCCTAACGTAATATATACCGCAGGGTCTGCGGGATATTCTGGCGACTGCGGGATAAACTGGGCATGCAAAACCTTAAAATATTCCGCCACCATTGGCTTTGCCGAGGGTTCGGAAGAATTCTATACAGGTATAAAAAATCCGACAAACCCCGCAGCGATTTTTCTGAGTCTAATCGCCCATATGGTCACTGTACATAACCAAAACGAGTGATTCCAATCAGTTTTGCAGCATGGACGACCGCTTTAGAGTAGTTTTTTGAACGACTGCTTCTGGTCGAAACGAGCTCACAGAATGTCGACGAAACCCTGGTCGATTCAGCAATCGTTCGCGCCTATGCCACACACCA
>ENA-ORBV01000919-ORBV01000919.1-microbial-mat-metagenome-genome-assembly--contig:-NODE-919-length-67079-cov-14.239262_pt1 | contig 67079 bp, 57 predicted proteins | sample MGYA00237777_ERZ505514 | MGnify/ENA primary metagenome ERZ505514 (study PRJEB26160, sample SAMN06269048) | microbial mat metagenome | isolation source: Oligotrophic lake microbial mat | place...
ACAGAGCAGCCATCTAGTACCAAAACGTGAAACGTAAAACACAAATCACAAATCACAAACGCGAAACACAAATCTCAAATCTCAAATCGCAGCGTAAATCTCACACCCGTCTCAGCCGTTCTTGGCATCGGAGGGTTCTTGAATCACATCCAGAATCGAGCCAGCCTTGGGGGCTTCGGGGGTATCTGTTTCGCTGGCTGCCGAGGCTTCGTCGCTGCTGGCCGCTTCGCTCGCAGCTGCTTCTGTGGCTGCGTCGGCTGCGGCTTCGGTGGCTGCCTCTGCATCTCGCAAGGCACCGCCACCCAAGATGTCTTCCAGGCCGCCGCCTTGGGCGATGGCTTCCTGCTCGGCTGCCTTGCGCTTGGCTGTAGCCTCTTTCTCGATGGCCTGTTCGTCAGCAACAATCTTGCCTTCTTCAGATGACCGATTGGTGATGCGCTCTGCCAATTCCTTGTCGCACGCAAGCGTGTCGATGAGGTAATCCAGGCCCACTTCCTCGACATCGAACACACTGATAATGCCCAGCGCAGCCAGTTTGTCGATCTGTTCTTCGGTGACGCCTTCGATCGCCTTGAGCGTCGATTCCATGCGGTCCAGGCTCTTGGTGAACTCAGGAGGCGTGAGGATGTCGATGTCCCAGTTGGTCAGTCGTGCAGCGAGGCGGACGTTCTGTCCGCGCTTGCCGATGGCCAGTGAAAGCTGATCATCATTGACCACCACCGTAGCGCGGCCAAGCTCGAAGCAAAGCGATATCTCTACAACTTCCGCAGGCTTAAGGGCGTTCTGAATCAGAATCTGCGATGACTCGTTCCAGCGAACGATGTCGATCTTTTCGCCGCCCAGTTCATCGACGATATTCTTGATGCGAGAGCCGCGTACGCCGACGCATGCGCCTACCGCATCGACCTTCGAATCGATGGAAGAGACAGCAAGCTTGGTGCGATGGCCTGGCTCGCGTGCCATCGCTTTGACTTCGATGATGCGCTCGGTCACTTCGGGTACTTCGACTTCAAACAATCGCTTGATGAAATCGGGGTGAGCGCGGGTGAGCACGATCTTCACCTGGCTACCCGAGTCGCGCACATCCAGAATCATGCAGCGGACGCGCTCGCCTGGCTGATGCTGCTCGCCGGGGATCTGCTCGCTACGCGGCATAAAACCTTCAGCGCGGCCGATCTGCACGACCAGCGCCCCGCCTTCGTAGCGCTGAGCAACACCCGTGGTCAGTTCACCCACGCGGTCGGCGTACTCTTCGTAAATGCTCTGGCGTTCATCTTCGCGGAACCGCTGAATCATCACCTGTTTGGCGGTCTGAGCCGGAATGCGCCCAAGTGACTCAAGTGGAATTTCCTGATCGTGGCGGAACAGTTTCAATTGACCATTGATGCGATCCAGTTCACAGCGAAACTCTTCGGTGTCAATCACATTGAAATGCTTGCGGGCTGCGGAAACCATCGCCTGTTCAATGTCACGGTAAAGAGATTCCTTCTCGACGTTGCGGTCACGCGAGATCGAATCGATGAGGCGAATCAGTTCGGTTCCATTCATGGGGTAATGCTCCAGCTATTTAGTTATCCGGGATGTAAACACAGAGTTCAAAGTTCAAAGTTCAAGGTTCAAATCAAAAATCGGACGGCTTATAAAAAAACGAAAACCACGAATCGCTCCTAAGAGCGTCGTGGCCTGCCACTGCCCGCGCGGCTGGTGTGGTCGTGATAGACAACACCGATCGCGGGGCGACCTGATTGCACCGTTGTGCTCAGGCCATACGCGGCACCTCCATTTGAGGAGCCGGGCAGGCTGCACACATGCGGTGCGATGCGACAACACTCTGGGCGGTTCTTACACGCATCAGAGGGCTCGCATCTGCTTGAAGTCGGGCTTGGCCATCGACATCATCATCAGTCCCTGTGGAGGGTCACGTCTGCTCAAGCTATCACCTTCCGAGGCAGTAACTCATGGCAGAAGGGAAAGTTTACGTTGGCTGTATGGAAACTGTCAAGTGAGCCAGCGTATGAATTGTCGCGTTGCAAGCCGCTCTTTGATATTCTTGGGCCATGCACGATGTTCAAATCATTGAAGCGAAGCTCAACCAAAACCCTCAAAGTCAGGCTGTTCTGGACCTGCTCGATGGCTATGCCCGCACACCCTTTGGGCAAGGCCGACCGCTCGATGAGGCGGTGCGGGCCAATTTGATTGAAAAACTCAAAGCCCACCCCACCACGCGAATCTACCTCGCTCAAGACGGCACAGACTATATAGGTATCGCCGTCTGCTTCGTGGGCTTCTCCACCTTCGCAGGTAAACCGCTCCTGAATATCCACGATGTCTATGTCCGCGAATCCCATCAAGGCCGCGGCATCGGCAGACGCCTCCTCGAAGGCGTCTCCGAGGCAGCCCGGGCTGCCGGCTGCTGCAAGGTCACACTCGAAGTGATGGATGGCAACCCCAAAGCCAGCGAACTTTATCAGCGATGCGGATTCGAGCTGGGACAAGTCGGCAAAGATGCCCATCGTTTTCTGTCGAAAAAGCTTTGATCTGCCGCGCTGGTGCATAACATTTAGGGTGTGCTGACTCGACAGATTGCCAGTACCACACCGAAATGTTAGTGAACACTCATTCAAGTTCACGGCTGTCCGTGAACGCAACCAGCGAGGTGTACCGTGAAAAACATTCTGGTAGCCATCGATTTTTCGGATATGTCCAACAGCGTCGTGGCTCACGCTTCACGCTTGGCCAGAGCGACGGGTGCCAAGCTTTGGGTGATGCACGCGGTCACTGATACTTCATTCATCAGCGGGGCTGGCGAAGTCCCCGTGCCTTGGACAATTTCCGATGAAGATCTGCCCAGACACTTTCCCAGCGAGCAAGGCAAACTTTCCGAAGCTGTCGCAGCACTTCAAGACATGGGCGTCGATGCTCAATCGCTCCTGGTCAGCGGGCCAGCGGTCGATCGTGTGCTGACGATGGCGAAGGAGCTCGAAGCCGAGATGATCGTGGTGGGCTCGCATGGTCACACCGCGCTCTACAAACTGATCGTGGGCACCATCAGCGAAGGCGTGCTGCGCAAAGCGCATTGCCCGGTGCTTGTGGTTCCCAGTGGCGCGAAGAAAGAAGAAGGTTCGCAGAACAGTCACGAGGCGAGCGCTGCGAAGGTGTGATGCCCGGACTCTGTTCGAGAACTCCATCCGAGCCGCTAGGCGTAAGCCTGCGGATTCTCGGACATCCAAAACGTTTCCAAACTCCGCAGGCTTACGCCTAGCGGCTCGGATAAGGCTAAGCCTGCGGATTCTCGGACATCCAAAACGTTTCCAAACTCCGCAGGCTTACGCCTAGCGGCTCGGATAAGGCGAATCTGCTTTTCGACAGTGCCTTAATCGCTCTGCAATTCCGCGATCGAAACCACCATCACGTCATACATCGCATGCGATGCAGCCGCGATACCGAAGCCGCGATAGACATAAATGCATGCGAGATACACACCGGCAAGCAAATAGAAAATCGTCTTGCGAATATCCGTGGTGAGCATCTGCGAAATCACACCCGTCTGAATCGGCAGAAAGTGATAGATCGCAAAGAGAAGGGCGGTGATGCCGATGGCGGCGAGCTCGCCGATGTGCTTGGGTAAGGCGAGCAAGTCAATGGCAATAAAATGAATGATGGCGATGCCGATGACGCGAAAGAGCAGCTCTTCGTAGATGCCTGCGCCGATGGAATAAACCATCATCGACTGCCAGCCGGGCGAAGAGGATGATGAAGTCGAAGCAAGCATGGCGCTGTCGAGGGCCATCGCATGGGCGGCGGGTTGCCTGAGAAAGACCACCGCGAACAGAAGAATCGGCAGCGCAAGAATAATCGACTCAATCCACATCATCGGCAGCAATCGCCCATGCACCTTCCAAGGCTCGCGCTGCACGAAGTGCATCGTCAATAGCAACACCACCACCGCGACGCCTGGCAGGTAGTAGCCCGCTTGCCCGATGCCCACTTGCTGAAAAAAACCTTTGAGCATCGAGCGGGCTTCGATGTCGCCGCGCACAAAATAGAAAACACCCAGTTCGTAGAGCACTATGAGCGGCAGCAAAAAAGCCAGCACCTGCAACGGCTTCTGCGACAGCTCGTAATACGTCGGCAGGCTTGCCGCTTTCTTCTGACGTGTGGAGGGACGCTTGGCCATGGCGGGGCAAATTGCGCGATGAAAATAGCGCGATGAAGCGCGATGAAATAGCGTGATCACACTTTGATCACAGCATGCACTTCATCGTAAGGCTTAAGAATCTCCCGACCGTTCAAAAAGGTCAGTTCGATAAGCACGGTGGTGCCGACGATATTGCCGCCGAGTTTGTTGATCAGATCGAGGCAGGCTCGCATGGTGCCGCCGGTTGCTAACAGATCATCGACCATGAGAACGCGTTGACCTTTGGCGATGGCGTCGGTGTGAATTTCGAGGGTGTCGGTGCCGTACTCGAGGCCGTACTCGACGGAGTGTTTGGAGAAGGGGAGTTTCTTGGGTTTGCGAATGGGCACAAAGCCGGCGGAAAGTGATTGAGCGATGGCGGTGCCGAAGATAAAGCCTCGGCTCTCAGCGCCGCAGACGATGTCGATACCTTTGCCGCGGAAAGGATTGCACATCATCTCAACCGCCAGCGCCAGCCCGGCCGGATCGCGCAGCAGCGGCGTGATGTCCTTGAACACGATGCCAGGCTTGGGCCAGTCGGGAATGTCGCGAATGAGGCTGGTCAGTTGCTGCATGAAAAAAATCTCCGGGAGAGCGCGTGTTGTACCAGAAGTGGAAGGCGTGATGTGAGGGAGTTGGGGCGATCACATGCGATTGCCCTGTGCTCGTGCGAATAATGCTTGACTAGATGAGGCCGGTACACGACACTCATTGCTCATCACAAGGAGGTGATGCATGATGGTCATGGAAGAAAAAATCATTTCGCCCACCCCAACTTCGCCAGTTCAGGCTGTGCCGTTATCGAGGCAGCAGATATTAGAAACGACGGCGCGGTGTCTGACGGAAGAAGGGTACGACGCCACGACGATTCGCCGAATCGCGGCGAAGCTCGATTGTGCGGTCGGCTCGATCTATCGCTACTTCCGCGACAAGCGCGACCTGTTGGATGTGGTCGCGCAGTCATCGCTGGAGCCTGTCGCTTTGAAGGTGGAAGCGGGGGCACCACTGGAGGCAAGCGTGAGGCAATATCACAAAATCGCCTCGAGCGATCTGGCGATGTATCGGCTGATGTTCTGGGTGCATACCGTCGGAGCAACGGAACCTGATGCGGATGTGCAGCCGCAGGTGATTCGCCGAATCATCGCGGGTTGGACGCAGCGACTGGGTGATGAATCACTGGCCAGGCGATCTTGGATGACGCTGCATGGCGGCATCACGCTAGGCATGTCGGTGGATCAGGTGATGGAGATTATCACGAAGGATTTTGAGCCGCGTGCTTCCACTGCAATGCCTGCGGAACTTCGCACTCGATCAGTAAAGCAGAAGGAACGCAGTGCGGCGACGATGCTGCGAGAGCCAGTGAAGGTGGAGCCTTCGGCGAAGTTGGAATCAGAATCACAAGAGAAGGTTGCGCATTATCTGGCGAGTGAAGAAGTGGTGTTGCTGTGAATAATGCGTCCAAGTTGTAAGGCGATATGCCTCCGGTCAACATCGACTTATCTAAGTGGTATCACGGCACGATCAACGTCTTTGCTGCGGTCGTGATGCAAGCTGCAACGCCACGGTCGTATTGAAGCATACATGTCACGGTTACGGTTGTCCCCGCAGCAGTTGGGGTGGCGACCTCAATGAACTGATCGCCTTCGCGAGGTTTGAAGCGCTGTGCGATCGTTCCAGTAGCGTCAGTGACGGTTATCTCATACACACTGCGCACGATGAAATTTGGCTTCACGTCAATCCGCAAAGACCCATCGGGATTGCGACTTGCCTTGGCTGAAAAGTTCGGATCAATGACATAGTAGGCGATGGTAAATACGACAAATGATGCCATAATCAACGCGGCCACATGGCCAATCGCTCGCTTGATTTGCCTGCTTGTCATCTTCAACTCTCGCCGGAATATTGATCACTTGCCCCATTGTTTAAGCAGATCGCGTGCGCGGCCAATCGAAGCATGCGTGGGATGTTCATCGACGAGGGCCTGCAATGTTTCGATGGCCTTGTCGTTCTGGCCCGACTTCTTGAAGAGCAACGCGAGATCGATCTTGCGTTCAATCAGCCGCGTGGTGGGGTCGGGCTTGGGCTTTTCGGGCACCGCAGCGACGGCAGGTTTGTCGGGCTTGTCCCAGATGGTGAGCAGGTCCTTGGCTGTTCTGATCTGCGGGTGAGCGGGGTACTTGGCGACGAGTGCTTTGAGCGAAACAACTGCCTTGTCTTTGTCTTTGTTACTCACTAATTTTTTGGCGGATTCGATCGTCTTCGTGATTTCAGTTTCCGCATCCATCGGCTCGCCGGTAGTTGTCGTCGGCGTGGTTGGCGTACCTGCGATGACCGGCTTATCACCATCCCCAGCGGCGACAGCATTGTCATCTTCGCCCCAAAGTCCTTTGGCGACTTGCTCGCTCTTTTCAGGCATCGGGTTGAAATCGTGGAGGAAGGTTTCAAACTCCTTGTTGAGGAATTTCTGTTTGGAAGCCTTGGCGATGACAGCCGCGGACTTCATCGCCTTGAGCTCTTCGCCTGCACCATCGCAGCGTTTGCGGGTTTTGTCAGCCTCATCTCCGCCCAGCTTCTTCATGGCACCTTCATAGATGCCATTCATCTCATCTTCTTGACGGGGAATGACGCCGATGTGAATGGCCAGCTTCGAGTAGTACGCAGCATTGGCGTACTGTTTTTCCTTGCTGCTGTACTGAGCGAGGGAGACGGCGACCTGGTCGGACTCGCGCGGGAACTTGGCGATGGCTTCATTGAATGCGAGTGTGGCCATGTCGCCTTTGCCGAGTTTGCCCAGCGACTGACCCAGATCGATATACGCGCTGTGGCTGAACCAGGGGTCAAGCTCGATGCCTTTGGCCAGATATGCGGAGGCCATCACGGGTTCTTCGAGTTGATGGAAGAGGGAGCCGATCTTGAGATAGAGCGCCTTGTTGCCCGGATCGTGCGCCAGGGCCATCGAGTAGAGGCGGGCGACATAAGCGCGGGCATAGAAGAAACGCGGATCATCCGGGGCCAGCACCTGGCGCATTTTCTTGATCTCGCCCATGACGCGATCAGCCTCGGCGAGAATTTCTTCGACCTTCTTGTCATCTTTTTCGCGCTTGTCGAGCGGCACGAAAATGTCCTTGCGGAACTTATCCATCGGCAGCGCGTAGCCGACGCCTTCGATGTGAGCTTTGAGTGTGTTGACACCGACGATTTCACCTGCGGCATTGCATAGCGGGCCGCCGGAGTTGCCGGGATTGATCGCGGCATCGTGTTGAATGTAAGGCACACCTTCGATGATGCGACTGGTGGCGGAGACGATGCCGCGGGTGATGGTTTTGTCGAGCGTGGAGCCGTCACCTGCGCCGGGGTTGCCGATGGCGTAAACACTTTGACCGGGCAGGAGGCCGTTCTTGGAGAAGGCCACGGGAATCAGTTTGACGCCAGCACCTTTGGCATCGACACGGACCAGCGCGAGATCGAGCTTGGGGTGGATGCCTTCGATCTTCACCTTCTTGAAGATCATCGTCACGGTCTTGCCATCTTTGAGAACATCAACGCGCATCTGATAAGGCAGCGGCGAAGTGACCACGTGCGCATTGGTGAGCACCAGGCCATCTTCTTCGAGCACGAAGCCGGTGCCTGAGCCTTCGATCGACTTGAGCGAGACGACCGACGGGCTGACGGTTTGATAAACCTTCAGACCAGGATCATCTTGAGCGACCAGCGCGGCGGTGACAATGGAAAGTACAAGGGCGGCGGGAATGATGTGGCGTGTCATAGGTTGGCCTCATGCGGAAACACGCGAATGCGCCAGAGTAGATCGGAGAAGGCAATGGCTGACGCAGAAAAAGAGCCCCGGTGCCGGCGGTACCGGACAGCGAAATGATTATACAAGGATAGCTGGAGCAAGGAAGGGAAAGTCAGAAATTGCAGTGCTGCGATATTTTTACAGCCCCAGCGTCCTCGCTGCGCGGGGTGTGCGTCAAGAACGCGCAGCGAGGACGCTGCGGCTGTAACGGAACGAGCGATTTCACTATCGCTCTCAATCAATTGGAGATGATGTCGCTGATGGTCACTTCGCCGGTGATGGCGTTGATGGTGAGCGTGATGTTGGAGCCATTGCACAGGAGTGTGACGGTGGCGCTCGTGGCCTGATCGATCTGGCCGTAGGCACCGAAGGCGAGTTTGTTGTCGCCGCCGACACCGGTGGGGGAGAGGGTCACGCCTTCGAGAGTGGCGGCGGTGCCGTGGCCGAATCGTACGCTGTACGGCGTCTTGGTGATCGGGTTGGTGATGGGCACATCGAGGTCAGCGGTGGTGGCGATGTGGTAGGTGCTGGTGGTGGGATTGAAGACGACGACGCGCGGCGAATCCGCATGAGCAATGGATTCAACCTGTGCAAAGCTCAAGTCGGCGGCCAGCACGTTAGCAGCGGCGCGAAGGCGCGTGAGGCTGGTGTTGCCCAGCCGAGCGACAGCCATCGCGCCGATGATGGAAATGATCAGCACGACGATCATCATTTCGACCAGCGTGAAGCCAGGCGAAGCGGCGCGCTTAGGTGCGACGACTTTGCTAACGGAAGTTGTTGCGCGATGGACGTTCACCATCTCATCATCGGCGCTAACCACTTCATACTTGCAGTCAACTGAGCCGATGAGAACACATCAATCGGGTCGATGTCCCGATGGGATGTTAACGACGTTTACGAAGCGATGATCTATCTGTAACGATTGTGACGACTGTGACATTTGCAATCGTACTGCGCTTGGTGCAGTTGCATTGATTCACTGTGCTGCACCAGGAAAACATCCGTTAAGCAGTGCATCAGGGAACGTTGGTGCTGGAAGGAGGGGCGACATGAACAGACGCACATCAAATCAAGCCGGCTTCACCTTGCCGGAGGTGCTCATCGCCTCGGCGATTCTCGCTTACGCGGTGGCGGCGATCACTTACGCGATCTCCACGGGCCACGCTCAGACCTACAACGCGCTGCACGAGCTGCGGGCGCTGTCGCTGGCAGAGTCGCTGATGGAAGAGATCGTGGCCAAGCCTTATGTCGATCCGCAAGGTGCTGGCGCGGTGGGCGGGCCTGATGAAGGCGAAGCTTCGCGAGCTGACTTTGACAACTGCGATGACTACCACGGCTTCACCGAAACCATCGGCAACCTGCACGATGCTCAAGGCGCTGCCTACCCGGCTGCGTTTGCACCCTACAGCCGATCGGTGACGGCGGTTTATGAAAATTTGAGCTTCACAGCACTGGGCGAAACCATCGCTGGTCTAACGGTGACGGTCACGGTGACCGACGATCACGGTCGCTCCTGGCAGGCTGTTCGATTTATCGCGGAGTCGCAAGAATGAAACGGGTCTCACTGGCTCAGCGTGGCCATGCGTATGGAATGACGATTGTCGAACTGCTGCTCGCACTGGCGGGCACAGCTTTTGTCGCCGTGGCCATCGCGATGATGCTCAGCGTGGTCGCTTCGGGCACGAGCAGTCGCACCGACCTGCGGCAATCCGTTGTTCGTCAAAAGACCATCACCGCCAGGCTCAATGCGGCCATTCGATCCTCCTCGATGGTCCTCGTGGCTGAGGATGATCTGCTCATTGTCTGGACCAACGACACCGATTCCAACAGCGAACCCAGTCTTGGCGAGATTCAGCGCATCGAGCGCGATGCTGCCACGGGTGAGCTTCGCGCCTACAAGGCACCATTGACGCTCGCAGAAGCGGACAACGCGGGATACTCGCTGGCCACCGATTTCGATTCGATCACGACCGCGCTCAAAGGCAATGCGAATTTCCCGCAGGAAGTGTGGGCGATCGGGCTGCACAGTTGGACGATTACGGTGAATGCCGAAACCGCGCAGGATGCCACGCTGGTGAGCAGTCGTATTGTCATCGGCGAAGGCGACATGACCGAGACGGTGATCTCAGCTGCGGCCCTTCGCAACAATGGTACGACGTCGTTCAGTTCTTCCAGTGGCGAGTCTATCGACTCGGACGTAACCGAGGATGGCGATGACAGTTCTCAGTCGGGTGCAAGCAGCAATGGCAGCAGCGGCCAGAGTGACACGAATACGAACAGCAATGACGACGATGACGAAGATGATGCTGACGACGATGTCAAAGGCAAGGGCAAGGGCAAAGCGAAAGGCAAGGGCAAGGCCAAAGTCGATGGCGATGACAAGAACAAGGGCAAAGGCAATGGTTGATCTGTGAATCCCTGCGCCTCGTTCAGCCATGCCTTACAGCCTTTGCTAACATCTGCGCATGGCTCACACGATCGATACTCATGCCATTGAAGTTCGCGTTCGATACCCCGAATGCGATGCCCAGAGCGTGGCTCACCACAGCGTCTATCCCATCTGGATGGAGATCGCCCGCACCGAATTACTGCGCGTCAACGGCCTCTCCTACAAACAGTGCGAAGAGCGCGGCGTGTTCTTTGTCGTGGTCCGCATGGAGCTGCGCTATCGCAGACCTGCGCGATATGACGATGAGCTTTGGGTGCATGTTCGCTGCACCAACATGGGCAGAATCAAGTTGGAACACAGCTACGAAATCAAGCGCGGCGAAGAATTGCTTGTGGAAGCCGCGACGACGCTGGCTTGTGTCGATCGCACGGGAAGGCCGATGGCGATGCCGGATGATTTTCTTGGTTGAGGTCGTCGCGATGCTGTGTGGTACTGGCAGGCCGCTGCTATGAGCGGTTTGCCAGTGGCGAATAAGAGAAAACTCAAATACACCACTAGCAAACCGTCCAGAGCGACGGCCTGCCAGTGCCACACGATACGACTGAATTAGACTTGCTCAGCTCACTCCATCTTCTCAACCTGTTCCTTCTTATTAATTTTGAGCTGCGCTCTTCCTTTGTGATCTTCGATCTTGCCGGTGACGCGCACGGTTTTGTTGAGGAAGGCCTGTTCGGGGAAGCCGCCCCAGTCATCGAAGTTGTCTTTGAAGACGACCAGATAAAAGCTGTCGCCGCCGCTGGCTTCGTTCGTGAAGTTCAGGAAGCAGATCGTCGCCAGTCGTTTGGTGGTGATGATTTTTCCTTCGACGGTAATCGTGCGGCCCATGTGCAGATGCGCCTGATCCCACGGAATCACCTCGCCCGCCTTAGGCTCAGCGGCGATCGGCTTCACTTCCTCTGGTTCGCCCAGTGTCGCAGGCTTCAGTGGCTTTGTGATCTCTTCGCCCGGCTGAGGTATCGGGCTTCGCCGTTCTCCCAGGCCCAGCGCTTTTGGCGGTGTTGGCGCAGCGTCGCCAGCGGTTTCAATTTTCGGCTTGATCTCCTCCGTACCCTTCACGGGCGATGCCGAAGGTGATGCTGCAATTTCTTTTGTCTTTGCTGCGGGCAATTCGCCGCTGAATTTCGCATTGAGTTTTATTAGTTCATCGGTGAGCGCCCCGAGTCTGGCATGCACGCGCACGGTCAGAATCATGGAGATGGAGATCAGGAAAATCAGAAATCCCAGCAGCAGAATACTGGCTCCCTGGCTGTTGGGCTGTGTAGAGGATGTCGAGGGCGGGGTGGTCATCTGTCATCTTTCGTTGAAGGCGATACGATGCGGGGATGGACATCATCCTAGGGCAAACGCGAGCGGTTGACGTATTGCAGGCTTCGCTGCAAACCGGCCGACTGCACCATGCCTACATCTTCCATGGCCCTAAGGGTGTGGGCAAGTTCACCGCTGCCCGCGAGTTCGCCAAAGTGCTGCTCTGCCACGAACCGCAGCGCGATCTGATGGGTCGCATCTCCGCGTGTGGTAGTTGTGAAAGCTGTCGCCTGATGGTGCCGCCGGTGTTGACCGAGCCGTTGCCCGGTGCGAAGAAAGCGGGCAAGAAACGCAAGAGCGATGATGAAGATGATGATGATGATGAAACCGGCCAAGTGCAGGACAGCTTCGATCGCGAATCGCACCCTGATTATCACGTCATCCGCAAAGAGCTGGCTGCCATGTCAAGCATCACCGAGCTTCGCAAGCGCAAACAGATGAACATCCCCATCGATCTGCTGCGCGAACTGATGATCGGCGGCAAGACCATGGATGGCACCTATCACGACGGAGCAGCATTCAAAAGCCCGCGCCTGAATCATCAGAAAGTTTTCATCATCGATGAGGCAGAGCTTCTGGATCATGTCGGCCAAAACGCACTGCTTAAAACATTGGAAGAACCTTCGCCGGGCACGTACATCATCCTTGTGACTTCGAGCGAAGATCGACTATTGGCGACGATCCGCAGCCGGTGCCAGCGCGTGGTGTTCACCGCGCTGCCTGAGCAGGTGGTGGCGCAGTGGATCGCCAGTAAGGGCTCTACGGAACTGACTGAACATCAGGTGCAGTGGCTCATTCGCTTTTCAGCAGGCAGTCTGGGGCGTGTGGAACTGGCGCTGAATTACGACCTCTATTCGTGGGCCAAGGCGGTGCTTCCAGCGGTGAATCAGATGAAAGAAGATCGCTACGCCACACTGCTGGGGCCGCAGATCGCGGAACTGATCAACGGCTTTGCAGAGCGCTGGGTCGATGAACATCCCAGCGCCTCCAAGGATGCTGCCAACAAGCAGGCAGCAGGACTGATGTGGACACTCATCACGCAATATGCCCGTCAGAAAATCGGCGAAGCCGCTGCTCGCGCCACGCCTGGTGATCCAATCGCAGCAGAGAATGCGATGGAGCCTTGGATCGGCGTGATCGAAGCGATCGGCGAAGCAGAAAAAAACCTGGCAAGCAATGTGAATATGGGGCTGGTCTGTGATGCGCTGGTGGCAACGATGCACAGGGCGCTGGCGGGCTGAAGGGAAAAGCGAGAAAGCGAGAAAGCGAAAAATTCGGAGGGCGTCAACGTGACGCAATTTCCCTTCTGAATTTCTCGCTTTCTCGCCTCCCGCTTTACTTAAGCACCTTGTCTTTATCGGGTCGCCAGAACACGTTGTATTTAATGATGCAGCGGATGGCGGAGAAGCCGTCTTTCCAGTTGATCTTTTTGCCTTCTTCGTAGGTGCGCCCCGAGTAGCTCACCGGCACCTCGTAGATGCGGGCCCGCAGCTTGGACATCTTCGCGGTGATCTCCGGCTCAAACCCGAAGCGATTTTCCTGCACCGTCACCCTGCGAAGTACATCGGTCTTGAACACCTTGTAGCAGCATTCCATGTCGGTCAGGTTCAGGTTGCTGGCCATATTGCTCCAGGTGGTCAAGAGCTTGTTGCCCAGATAATGCCAGTAGTAAAGCACGCGATGCACTTCGCCCAGAAAGCGTGAGCCAAAGACCACATCCGCGCGCCCATCGAGAATCGGTTTCAGTAGCTGCGGGTACTCTTCGGGTGCGTATTCGTGATCCGCATCCTGCACCAGGATGATGTCGCCCGTCGCCTTGGCGAAGCCTGTGCGAAGGGCAGCGCCTTTGCCTTGGTTGACTTCGTGAAAGTTGATGTTGAGGTCCGGCCGTTCCTTTTGCAGTTCCTTGAGCAGCTCGGTCGTGCCATCTTTGGAGCAATCATCGACGATGACCAGTTCGCGCGCAAGTCCCCCCGGCAGCGCCACCGCTTCCACACGATCGAGGATCGTGCGAAAGAGAGTGGCTTCGTTGTACACCGGGATGACGATGCTCAGCTTCTGTGTCATATCAAAAGTATCCGATAACTCGTGAACTTGGGCGAGGCCCGCAGCACCTGCTGGATGTTCCGCCGTAGAACCATATCGGATTGATTCGGCAGAATGTTGATAAACGCCTTGCACCTTCGCCTGGGCATGGGGTCAACAGGGCAATCGCATGTGCCGGATGTCTTGGTAGGGTGTGCCAAGGCTTTGCGCTGACACACCATGTTGGACTCTCGCTCTATACAGTGATTTTCGATCTTCAAATTCTTGGATCCAACTGGTGCGTCTGCGCAGAGCCTTGACGCACCCTACATGCGATTGCCCTGATGGGGTAAATTTCTCTTGCATCTGGCGGGGCGATCCATGTTAAGATGGGAAACGATCTGACAGGGGCCTTGCGATGCCGCAGCGTGAAATAGAATCCACCATTGAAAGTCTGACGGTTCGCAGCTATGCCGCGACCGACCAGCGCGCTGTCGAGCAGCTCTACACACAGGGCCTGCTCGCTGGTCAACTGGCTCCCAACGATACCGGGGCCGATATCGAAAACATGATCGAAGCTTACTTCACCGACGAAGCCAATCATTTCTGGATCGCAGAACTCGATGGGCAGGTGGTGGGGATGATCGGCGTGGCCCGGGATGAAGGGCGCACCGGCGAAATCCGCCGATTGCGCGTGGACCGAAGGTTCCAACAGTCCGATATCGCGGCCAAGCTCCTGGAAACCGCCATCACGCACATTAAGAATCATGGGTATCTCAAGGTCGTTTTCGATACCCGCTTCGAACGCGATGAAGCCTTGGACATGTTCGATCGCCTTGGCTTTCAGCACACCCGCAGCAAAGCCTTGCATGGCAAGGAACAACTTGAGTTTTATCTCGATCTCTACCGGCAGAAAAAAGAAGGGGAGTGAGCCGCGACTTTAGCCGCTCATGACATCACGCATCGCCGTCAAGGATGACATATCTGTTCGAGTTGATTTGGCATTGATCAGTACTCAAAACTTTTGCCTCATAAGTTTGACGCCGCGAGTTTGGACCTGTGAAGGAGCAAGCGCCTGGTTATCAATCCGCCCCATCGGCGGCTGCTTGTTGCATTGTGAATGCACTTTCACCCCCAACTTTATGGAGGCTCCCATGCGACGCTGGAACAACGTACTCGATGAACAAACCTGCGAAAAAATCGATCAATGCGTAGAGGGTCTGCGGCTGCGCTATCACGTGGAACAGCTTCACGATTTTGAAATCGGCCACCTCCTGCAACGACTGACGCAATTCCAAACCGCCATCAGCACCGACGACACCGTGCTGATCGCTGGCTACCACCTGCGCGATGGCGGGCACGAAGTCACGCTGGCGATTTTCGAGCATCAGTTTGAGCAGCCGCGTCTTAATGATCGCGGGGTGATGGAGTCGCAGCATACTTCGGCACTGCACGAACTGATCTTCATGGATCTGCCGGTGTCGGTGGGCAGGGTGCTGATTCGACCCGAGACGCTGGGGGATAAGGTTTCGGATTGGTTTACGAAGCGTTCGCTGAATCTGCGCGATCATCCGGAATTTTCCCGCCGGTATTACGTGCTTGCGGAAGACGATGAGCGTGCCCGGCGCGGGCTCAACACGCGCTTCCTTGAAACAGTCTGCAAGGTCGATCGGCTGGTGGTTGAAATCGACGACACCACGCTGGCAGCGATGAAGCTGCGCCCGCTGCCTGCGGACAATCACTCGACGCTGGTGCCGTTGGCGTTTGCGATGCGAAGGTCGTGGTCGCTGTGATTGGGAGCAGGGGACTTGATGCCGCGTGTCGTCTGCTGGCCGTATGATGGCGAGCTATGTCGCGCCATGATCTTGAAGAACCCATCGACGAAGCCAAGGCCTTTCATCACGGCTTGCATCTGCACAACACCGGCCAGTGGTTTGAAGCACACGAAGCGTGGGAAGACATATGGCGACCGGCGACCGGTTTGAAGAAGTCGTTCTATCAGGGCCTGATTCAGGTGGCGGTGGTCATCGAGCATATTCGCCGAGGTAACCCGCGCGGGATGAAGAGCGTTTACGAATCGTGCCTGACGAAATTCAAGGATGTGCCCGAGGTTTATATGGGGGTGAACGTGCCGGGCGTGCTCAAGGCACTGCGTGAGTTCATCACACCGATATTGGAGTTGCCACCGCAGCGCTTTGCGCCGGAGGCGGGCCGCGAGCAAGTGCTGCCGATTGATTTGAGTAAGGCCCCGAAAATCACGCTGGAATATGATCCGTTTAAATAGCAGAGGCCAGAAGTCAGAGGCCAGAGGCCAGAAGTCAGAAGTCAGAGGTCAGAAGTCAGAAGTCAGAGGTCAGACGCAAGCGTCATTTTTTCTTCCGATTCTTCTGACGGGTGTTTGAAACAGACTTCACCGGACTCTGATCAAGTGCCTTGCTCGCGTTGATCTTCAAATCCTTGAGCAGTGCATCAGGTCCATCTTCTTTGAGCGAGTTCACCAGCGTCTCGTCATCGATCTGCACATCCTCAGCCCAGTGATCATCTTCATCGAAATAAAGCAGAGACCGCGCCTGATCCTCAAGAGGTTCGTAGTCATCCGTCAAGGATTCAATGAAGCCATCGTCTTCCTCATCTGCGATGTCTTCCCAGCCTTGCCCCTCAGCGACGACCAGTTGCGATTCAATGGCGGACATCCACTCGGATGCAGCCCGCTCACTGAGGTCTGCATGCTGATGGGGCGCTTCATTACTTGGAGCAGAAAGTGGCGAGGCGACTGCGTCGCTTTCATCGGGCGTTTCAATGGGTGAAAGATTCAGCATGCCCTGTTCACTGAGCGATGGGGCATTGATCGCTACTTCGATTTCAACATCGGCTGCGTCCTGAGGCAAGGGGTTCTCGACAGAAATAACTTCCGTAGCGTGTGCTGCAATTTCCTTCGACTTTTCCTCTGCTTCGTGCTCATGCTTGTCGCCGTCGGCTGACGCGATGTCGATATCAACAACATCTGCCGCCGCGACTGCGCCCCGACTTTCTTCGGGGCGTTGATCAATCACCTCATTCGACGCTTGCGCCTCCGCCTCCCCATCTGAAAGCTTCAGTTGAAGATCATCAGCATTTTGATCCCGCTCATCCATCGCACTCTGAGAACTCGCGACATCGACAGCCGCCTCGCTGACATGCAGATCGTCGCTTGATTCATCCGCTTCATCATTGAGCGTGACGACATCCGACGCATCAGGCACATAGCTGACTTCGAACTCGGTGTAGCCTGTGATGATGTGGTCGCCGGCCTTGAGGATGGCGACTTGGGTGAGGCGATCACCGTTGAGCTTGGTGCCGTTGCGAGAGCCCATGTCGCGCACCAGCCAACGGTCGCCATCGCGTTTAAGCTTGGCGTGGTAGCGGGAGATCATGATGTCATTGAGCTTCAGGTCCGGGCTGTTGCGCCCGATGATGACGCGGGAGATACCGCGCATCTCAAATACTTTTCCTCGGTCTGGACCTTTAGCGACCGTTAGAACGAGCAATGTGCGAACTCCTGATTGTGCAGTCAATTCTGCCAGCGCTGCAACTTGAGCGCTTTCCCCACCTGTGCGAGTAACATTAACTCTGTGAATCGGGATCGTCAATAAGAATCGCTCGAAACGGGGTAGAATCCTCCACAAAGATTTCTGCGATGAATCTCGCTGCTATACTTCGGGCATCACCGGGAGTTCACCATGGCCCAGTCTATCGATCATCTTCTTAGGCAGGTTGCTGGGCGAAAACGGCTGGCCTCGTTTTCAAATTGGTTTTTCCGATGTTTTCTCGTGGCAGCCTCGCTCTATCTGGTGCTGTTCATTCTAGCACGCTTGCTATCGTTGATCCCCGATCATTTTGAACTCTGGACCGTCGCCATTGTGCCGGCTGCCGCGCTGCTGGGGGCTTTGATTTTTCATCGTGGTGTCACCGCCAGCGAAGCCGCTCGCATGGTCGATGTCCGCATGAAGACCAAAGACCTCTTCATCACGGCTGCCACGCTCGATACTGCCGCAGGTGAATATCAGGAGCTCATCACGCACGATGCCCAGGCGCAGGCCGCCGCCATTGCCCCCGCGCAGGTCGTGCCCTTTCAAGGTTGGAACCAATCCGCCATCGTCGCCATGACCCTTGGCCTCCTGCTTCTGGGTGCCTGGCTCCTGCCAACTTTCGATCCGTTTGCGCAGAAGCAGACCAGGCAGCGCATCGCTGAGCGCATCAGCAAGCTGGAAAAGGAAAAGATCGCTGCGAAAGAAAAAATCGAAGCGCTCAAGGAAAAGGATGTCGATGCCAAAGTCTCCAAGGAAGTTGAAAAAGCCTTGGCGGAACTGAAAAAGAGTTTCGAGCAGATGAAGAAGACCGAGCGCGAGACCAACCTGGCTCGCCTCAACGAACAGCAGAAAAATATCAGCGACAAATGGCGACAGGCGCAGGAAAAGAAACTCAAAGACACTTCGCCCGACAAGCTCGCCCAGCAACTAGGCGGCAGCGCCGGTGCCATCAAAGCGCGGGACTGGAAAGAGGATCTCGAACAAGGCAAAACCGAAAGTTTGAAGAAAGAACTTCAGGAGATCAAGGAACTCGTCGAGAAAGCACAGAACGCCAAGACTGAAGAGGAAAAAAAAGAATCGCAAAAGGAAGCGCAGCAGCGCATGCAGGAACTCAGTGAGTTCGCCAAGAATCAAGCCGGCGGCAAGGAAATGAATCAGTCGCTGCAAAAAGCCTTGGAGCAATTGGCGCAGGCGAAGGATCCCGCTGCCCAGAAGCAGGCGATGGAAGCGATGAAGGAATCGATGAAGCTCAGCGAGCAGCAGATGGAGCAACTGGCTCAGGCCATCCGCGACCAGAAGTCGCTCGAGGAAGCGATGCAGTCCATTCAGAATGCCAAGCAGGCCAACGCTCAGGATCAGCTCGACGGCCAGGAAGCCAAGGATGCACAGACGCTGCGCGAATATGCAGAGAAGCTCCGCGAAAAACTCAACGGCAGCGCGAGCAATGAATCAGGCGACGGCGAAGGCGGCCAAGGCGGACAGAGCGATCCCAACAATCAGCAGGCCAAGGGCGACGGCGGCAAAGATGGCAAAAACGGTGGCGGCAAAGGCGGCCTCAAAGCGGGCGATCAGCCCGGCAGCAATCACACACCCGCCCAGGACATCTCAGGCTCCTCCGCCTTCCGCACCGAAAAATCCAAGTCGGCACTTCAAGCTGGCAAATCGCTGATGCAGTGGAAGACGCAGGAAGTCACCGACGCTGGCGAAGCCAAAGTGACCTACCGCGAAGCTGTCGAAAAAGTCAAACAAGGTGTGAGCGAAGCGATCCTGCAAGAACAGATTCCCCCCGGCTACCACGAGACGATCCAAAAATATTTCGACGAAGTGGGCGGGCAAGAAAAAGCGAAAAAGCAGGAAAGCGGAAAAGCGAAAAATACGGAGTGATGCGCTGATCGCTTTGTCGCGTCTCCATTGCTTCTTCTTTTTTGCCTTCGCTTTTCCGCCTTCTCCTAATTTCCCGCTTTCTCGTTTTCCCGCTTTCTCGCTTTTCCTCCCATGCCTTCATCTGATCGCCGATCCAGGACCACCGACAGCCGTTATGGAGCAAAGGCTTCTTCAGTGGCGGCGATGCGCATTTCAGCTACCAGCGGCATTCGATCTTTCTTCATCTCGCTCCTTCCACCTGCGCGGCAGCAGGTCACTCTTCGCAGCGCGCTACCACTGCTTCTTTATCTTGTTCTGTTTCCGTTGACATGCTGGCTGCTCGATCGATCTGAGACGATCATTTTCACGCGCCTTTGGCCCTTTGGTTTTATCGCAGCTGCCCCGTGGTTCTGGTGGCTGGGCGAAGCGGGCTACGGCAACCTGTCGCGCAGCAGGGCGGTTGTCGCACTCATCGCCCGTTTCATCCTGCTATCGCTATTCATCGTGGCTCTCGCTGAGCCGCGCGCGGTTCGCAAAGATGAAGGGCTTAGCGTCATCTTCGTGGTTGATACTTCTGCTTCGATTCGCCCGGAAGCTCGCGATGAAGCGATGCGCTATGCCGCTCGCATCGCCAAAGGAAAACCTGAGAAGGATCAGGCTGGTTTGATATTTTTCGGTCGCAGCGCAGCAGTTGAATTGCCGCCGGGTCCGACGCTGCCCATCGATGAAACCAATCCCGCGATGAACGTGCAGATCGATTACGACGGCACCGACATCGCCAAAGCGCTCTCGCTCGCTGCCGCCATGTTGCCCAAAGAAAAGAACGGCCGGATCGTCCTCATCAGCGACGGCGTCGAAACCGAAGGCGCTCTCGCCGCCACACTCGACGACCTCAAATCCAAAGGCATCGCGGTCGATGTGATGCCCGTGGTTTATGAATACGAAGACGAAGTCTGGCTCGAATCGCTCGAGCTCCCTCGCGCTGTGAAAGTCGGCGAAGACTACAACGCGGGTGTCGTGCTCTCATCACTGAAAAAAGGCAAAGGCAAGCTGCGGCTATTGGAAAATGGTCAGCCTTATTTTGAAGACGATGTCGAGTTTGCTGCGGGCAAGAATCGCTTTGTCGTGCCCATTCGTCTGCGCACCGCAGGTTACTACGAATACACCGCACACATCGAAGTGGAAGATCAAAAAGACGCAGCAGGCAAGACGATTACCGTGCTCGATCACAAGAAGGAAAACAACAAAGCCGTCAATCACCTCTATCTTCGCGGCAAGGGCAAAGTACTTGTCGTCACCGATGACACCGGCGATCCGCGCGATTACAACCGGCTGGTCGAATCGCTGCACACCGCCGGCCGAGAGGTGGAAACGCAATCAGCGTTGGAGTTTGCCCGTGATGCGGCGGCGCTGCTTCCCTATGACTGCATCATCTTCGCCAATGTGCCCGCTGGCATGTTCGATGCCCAGCAGATGGAAGCAGTGCACGAATCGGTGTACGCCCAGGGCACCGGGTTTCTGATGGTCGGCGGAGCCAATAGCTTTGGCCCTGGCGGTTATCACAAGACGGCAATTGAGAAGACGCTGCCGGTGTCGATGGATATTACCAGTCGCAAATTTCTTCCTGCGGGTGCGCTGGCGATCGTTGTCGATCGCAGTGGTTCGATGATGTCGCCTTTTGCTACTTCGCCCAAATCGAAACAGTCCGTCGCCAATGAAGCCGCTGTTGCCGCTGCCAAGACGCTCTTTCCTCGCGACTGGCTGGGTGTGATCGCTTTCGATACAGATCCGCTCTGGGTCGTGCCCATGAATAAGGTCGAGAATCCCGACGCTGCCAGCAAGCAGATTCGCAACATCGGCACAGGCGGCGGCACCAACATGTACCCCGCGCTCAACGAAGCCATCGCGGCCCTGCGAAAACTGCCCGAAGGCGAAGTCGCCATCAAACACATCATCCTTCTCACCGATGGCGAATCGATGCCCGGCAACGATGCCCACATCGTCGCCCAGTGTCTCGATGCCAAGATCACACTCTCCACCGTCGGCATCGGCGATGATGCCAATCACGCCATCCTCGCGCCGCTTTCACGCGCCACTGGTGGCACGCATTACCCCGTCAACGATCCGCGCATGTTGCCTCGCATTTTCATCAAGGAAGCGATGACGCTCCGCCGAAGCATGATTCAGAATGTCACGTTCACGCCGACCGTGACCTTTCCTCATTCGGTGCTCGAAGGCATCGATTCTGTTCCGCAGCTCACGGGCTATGTACTCACTTCGCCCAAGCCTAAGAGTCAGGTCATTCTTCGCGGCCCCATCGAAGAGGAAGTCGATCCAGTTCTCGCCATCTGGCGGCATGGCTTAGGTGCCAGCGCTGCATGGACGAGCGATCTCTCACCCAACTGGGCAGTCAACTGGGTGCAGTGGCCTAAGTATGATGCGTTCGTCAAGCAGCTCATCACCTCGATCAGTCGCGTGAGCGATGAGAGCACCCTGCGCGTGCGCAGCTTCGTCGCTTCAGGACAAGGCATCATCATTGTCGAAGACTACGGCGAGCGCGATGTTTTTCTTGCCGTGGAAAGTTTCGTCGAAGGCCCACGCGGCTTGGAAGCAACCGTGCCTCTGAAACAAGTCGGCCCCAACCGCTACGAAGGCAAGTTCCCGCTCAAGGGCGAAGGCACGTACAAGATCATGACCGCCGGGGCCAGCAGTGATGGCAAGACGCAGCGCGTACACTCGCGCCTGGTGATGCCATATTCGCAGGAATATATGCAGTTTCGCAGCAAGCCCGTGGTGCTGCACGACATCGCTCAGAAATCCGGCGGGCGAGTTCTCACTGGCAGCGACAGCGAGAACAGCGAGTTCATCTACAAGACCGATCGCTCTGCCAAGCGAAGCAGCGCACCGATCATCGACTGGGTGCTGATCCTTTTGGCCTGCATGATTCCACTGGATGTCGGCCTACGCAGAGTGCAGATCGATATGGAAATGGTGCGATCCTGGTTCACGCTGGGCAGACGCGAGCAGCCCAGCGAAGCGACCTTCAGCAAGCTGCGCACCAAGAAGGGTGAAGTTGCTACTTCACTTAAGAGTCGCAGCGAATCCAAGAGTAAAGCGGAAGAAGAACAAACCATGAAAATCGAAATCGGCAAGCCGCCGCCGCTGCCATCAATTGCAAGTCGTCAGGCGAGCGCAAGCGAACCGGAGGAACCCGAAAACGCCACCAGTCGCCTGCTTGCCGCCAAGCGCCGCGCCCAGGAAAAGCGCAGCGAGAAATGAAGCGCAGCGAATAAATATTTAGCCGTTCGCCTTGGCGAACGAAGCATCCACCCAGTCCCAAGCCATCCAAGGATTTCCATGACACCTCAAGAACAGATTCAAGCCGAGGCGCAGACGTTCAGGTCCGAAGTTATCGCTGTGCGAAACGAGATCGGCAAAGTCATCGTCGGGCAGCACCGCGTAGTCGAAGCCACCGTCACCGCCATCCTCTGCGGCGGCAACGTCCTGCTTGAAGGCGTGCCCGGCCTCGGTAAAACCGAACTCGTCAAGGCACTGTCGCGTGTGCTGGATCTGGATTTCTCCCGCATCCAGTTCACACCCGATCTGATGCCCGCTGACATCGTTGGTACAAATGTGATGTCCGCCGATGGCACGGGGAATTATCGTTTTGAGTTTCGTCCCGGCCCGATCTTCACGCAGCTGCTTCTCGCTGACGAAATCAACCGCGCTACGCCCAAGACGCAATCAGCACTGCTCGAAACCATGCAGGAAGGCTCGGTCACCACCGGCGGCGTGACGCATCGTCTCAAGCAACCTTTCTTCGTGTTGGCCACGCAGAATCCGCTGGAACAGGAAGGCACGTATCCGTTGCCTGAAGCGCAGCTGGATCGTTTCATGTTCAAGTGCGAGGTGCCGTTTCTGGGCCGCGATGAGATGAATGAAGTGGTGAGCAGAACGATTCTCAAGCGAAGTGTGGACGTGGACAAGATCATCAGCGGCGAGCGCATTCTTCAGCTTCGCGAGATTTTGAATAAGGTCGTCGTTGCTGATGCGATTCGTGATTATGCCGTGCGCCTGGTGCTGGCGACGCATCCTGATAGTGAGTTCTGCACGGATCGCGTACACAAATTTGTGCGCTGGGGCGCCAGTCCTCGCGCTGCTCAGGCGATGATTCGTGCGGGTCGAGTGCGGGCACTGGCGGAAGGACGGGTGCATGTCGCATTTGAAGATATCCGTGCCTACGCGAAGGAAGTGCTTCAGCACCGCGTGCTGCTCAACTACGACGGTCAGGCTGAGAACATCGCCGTCGCAGAACTCGTCGATGAAATCACGCAGCTCATCCCCGAAGAAGGAGCAAAGCGCAAGCAGGCAGCGGCTGCTATCAGGTAGGGTGCGTCAAGGCTCGGCGCAGACGCGCCATGCTGTGCAATCATCTCGTCGTACGTGTAATGAACTGAGAATCGCTTATGCCTCTGACCTCCAACCAACCTCGCATCACGCCGCTCTTGCCCAATGAAGTGCTCTCGCGCGTTGAGCGGATGCGGCTGCAACCGCAGAAGCGTTTGACCAATCGTTCGCGTGGTGAGCACGTGGCCGGCCGCGCTGGGTCCTCTATTGAGTTCAAGGATTACCGCGACTACTCGCCCGGCGATGACACGCGTTTTCTCGATTGGAATGTCTTCGCCCGTCTGCACAAGCCTTACCTGAAACTGTTTCACGAAGAAGAGGAAATGCACATCGTTCTGCTCATCGATGCTTCCAGCTCGATGAACTTTGAAGGCAAGTTCGAGCGTGCCAAGTCACTGGCAGCAGCGCTGGGTGTGATGGGCCTTGTGGGTACTGAGAAAGTCAGTGCGTGCGTTTTCAATCAGAAGGATGGCCGGGTCTCGCGCTGGCGTCCTCATGCCGGCCGGGCCAGTCGCAGGTCGCTCTTTCACTTTCTCGAACCCCTTGAAGCAGGCGGCGACGGGCCCATCGAGCGCGGCATCGATTCGATGCTGCTCGAACATCGAGGGCGCGGACTGGCCATCATCCTCTCCGACTTCCTCACCACCGGCGATCTCAAACGATCCTTCAATCTGCTCCATTCCGCGGGGCTGGAAATCATGGGCCTTCAGATTCTTGGCCAGAGCGAAATCGATCCGGAGATCGTCAGCGATCAAAGGCTCATTGATTCCGAGACCGGCCGCATGCTCGATATCACCAGCGGCGGCGACCTGCTCAAGCTTTATCACCAGTACCGCGAAGCGTATCAGGCACACATCACCGCGCTGGCGCAAAGTCGGCGCGGCAGACTCGCAACAGTCAGCGCGAAGGATTCGCTGGAACATGTGCTGTTTGATGTGCTGCGGCGTAAGGGGTGGGTGCGGTGATGCGCGATTCTTCTGAGAGAGCGAAGCCAGCGCTATTAAGCGAACCGAGTTTAATGAATTAGAGGTACAAATGCTTAAGTTAAATAGTCTACTCGCTGCTTGTCAGATTCCACTAAATACAAAGAGTTACAAAATACATCTCGCAACAGCAAGCAGCACATCGCCGCTGGAGGCGTTCTTTGCCGGACGCTTCCAGCAATGGCAGGAGGATCAATCACAGCGAAACTTTCAGCGTGAGATGGTAATTGGCTTGATCGCATTGAGAAGACACCGATGGCTTTTTGCCGGTGTTTATAAAGTGTTGGGAGTGGCAAGGCAATCGAATGGAAAATTCGTGTATGCGACGGAAATGTTGTCCGGTCAAGAAGAGATAGTCGGACGGGTGGTCGTTGCGCACGAGCGTAAATCTAGGCAAGCATATCTAAATGGACTCGAAGATGGAGGCGAATTTTACGTTTGTGAGATGTACGAACAAAAGTTATCGATTGAAGAATTTCCAGGTTACAACGCCATTCAGGTATCTTACTCAAAACTCAAAATCATCATGGAACAGCGTGTTCAATCTTGGCACGGGGCACTCTCGAATGTGAAAGGGGTATATCTGATTACTGATCGATCAACCGGAAAACTATATGTGGGGAGTGCAATCGGGAATTTGGGTATCTGGGAGCGATGGTCGTCTTACGTTTGTAATGGGCATGGTGGCAATAAAGAACTTAAAAAAATGCTTGTAGATTTAGGTTCGAATCATTGCCAACATTTTCAGTTCACTGTTCTCGAAATAGCGGACACGCACGCTTCCGATGATTACATTCTATCTCGCGAATCGCACTGGAAAAATATTCTAATGTCTCGCACCTTCGGATTGAATGCAAATTGATTTCGTATTTTATGGTAGTTCGCTTAAGAAGCGAATTGAGTGTGTTATGGGTTTTTTGAAGTTATCTGCGCTTTGGCTTTTGCTGCTGATACCGCCGCTGGTGCTGCTCTATTTTCTGAAGCTGCGCCGGCCGCGCTTGGCTGTCCCTTCGCTCGTTCTCTGGCAGCAGGTCATCAACGATCATCGCGTCAATTCGCCCTTTCAACGTTTTAAGCGAAACATACTTCTGCTCCTTCAGCTCCTCTTGCTCCTGCTGCTGGTCCTCGCAGCGATGCAGCCCTTTTTACGCGGCGGCCCTTCCGCATCAGATCGAAGACCCGTTCTCATCGATCGCTCTGCCAGCATGGGCGCTCTCGATGATCGCGGCAAGACCCGCCTCGATCTTGCCAAGGAACAGGTGGGCGAACTCATCGATCGACTTGGCTCCAACGAAGAAATGGCGTTGATCGCCTTCGGTCACACAGCGCAGCAGATGGTCGAATTCACCAGCAATAAACGGCTGCTTCGCAGTGCACTGGATTCCATCGAACTTGAAGACGTCGCCAGCGATGTGACCGATGCGCTGCGCATGGCTGATGCGTTAGCACGTACTGCCCAGTTCGATCGCGTTCTATTGGTCACCGATGGCAACCTGCCTCAGAAAATTGACTTTGAGCTTCCATTTGAACTCGACTATCAGAAGCTTCCATCAGCAGGCGGCAACATGGGTATCACCGCGCTCAACGCCCGTCGCAACAGCGGCGGCGGATGGAATGTGTTCGTGCAGGTGCAATCGACAAAAGATCATCTGGGCACCGCTGCACTCGAACTGATTCAAGATGGCGAATCGCGCGCCTTAGAGCAAGTCACGCCCACGTCCGGCGGCGGCCAGCGCTTCGTCTTTCAGATCACCGCTGAAGCTGCCACGAGCATCGAACTGCGCCTGCGGCCAGATTCGTTCGACACGCTTGCTGCGGATAATGTCGCCTTCATCGAACTCGCCCCGCTTCGGCCGCTGGATGTTTACGTTCCCATGGACATGAACGCGTATCGCAATGCAGTGAGCGCGATGCGTGATGTGCGTCTGTTCCCATCTACGACAGGTGAAGAAGCGCCCAAGCAGTTTGATCTCATCATCACGGACAAACGCGATCAACCTGCCGATGCCAATTGGCGTACTGCGCTGTTTGTTGGTTTCGTGCCGACGGATCTGCAAGAGATGATTGACATCAAGGAAGAGACGACATCGATCATCGATTGGCGTCGCACTTCGCCGCTGCTTGAGCATGTGGAACTCTCTGATGTTGTCGTGATTGATCAGGCCAGGCTCAAGAAGAACGTGAAGGAAAGCGATCTCGAAACACTGCGCTATGAAGTGATCACCTATGGCAGACATGGCCCGCTGATGCTGCAACGGCGCGAGGGCGATCGCACGAGTTACACGCTGCTGTTTCACACGGATCGCTCGACGCTGCCGTACCGCGTGGGCTTTCCGATCATGGTGACCAATTTGGTGCGCAGCGCCATGCAGGAAGCAGGGCTGCTCGAAGTCACGGGCGATCGCACGGGTGTGCTCCCGGCGATGGCGATGACAGCGGGGGAGACTTATCGCATTCAAGGCCCTGCCAGTTACGATCGCAAGGAAAAGGCGGATGATCTTGGATTCGTCAGCGGATTGCCTGCGCTGCGAGCGGGGCGATATGTCATCAGTAAAGGAAAGCAAGAGCGTGCGATTGGCGTGAGTCTGCTCAATGCGGATGAAACTTCTCTCGCGTCGATTGATAGTCTTTCACTGGTGGAAGGTGCGGTGGCTGCGAGTACAACGCAGCCGGAGACCAACCGGCAACTGTGGTGGATCATCGCGCTGCTGGCGCTGCTATTGCTTGCGGTGGAGTGGTGGTTCTATCAGCGCAAGCCCGGCGGCTGGGTGGTCAAAGCGGCACAATAGAAAGCGATGGCCATCAACGAAAAACCCACGGTCAGGAGACCGTGGGCTTTGATCACTTGATTACATTTCAACACGTTCACTTGGCGATCTTCATCGACCTGCCCGCCTTGGCGGCTTCCATCGCGGTGAGGATCACGTTGAGCGACTGGTAGCCTTCAAAGCCATCGATCTCCGGCTTCTTCTTGGCGAGGATGGCGGCTGTGAAGGAGTCGATGATGCCCGAGGCGACCTGTTTGAGGTTGGTGGACATTTCGCCGACTTTGTGCTGTTCGCGGTCGCCGTTTTTGTATTCGACGATGACGCCCCAGGTGGGGTCGGTGCCGATTTTCAGGACGCCGTTCTCGCACATGATGACGGTGTAGTTTTCTTCGGTGCCGTAGTTAGTCCAGGAGACGATCATGGAGCCGACGATACCGCCGGTGGTCTTGAGGGTGAGGTAGGCATTGTCATCGAGGGGGATGAGTTTGCCTTGGCCATCGCGTTTATCGAGGGTGGTGATGAAGCCGCCGACCTCAGCGAATTCCTGTCCGAGCAGCCAGCGGAGGAGGTCCGCTTTGTGCACACCCAGATCGCCGGTAGCGCCCATGAATGCGGCGGCTTTATCGAAGAACCAACTCTTGGCACCATCAACGGACCAGCCGTCGGGGCCCGGGTGTTGGAAGGCCGTGCGGAAGGCGAGGACCTTGCCGAGCTTGCCGGCGGCGAGGATTTCCTTAGCGCGAATGTGAGCGGGCATGAGGCGCTGATTGAGGCCGATCATGAGCGACTTGCCGCTCTTCTTGGAGGCATCGAGCATCTTCTTCGCATCAGCGCGACTGGTCGCCATCGGCTTCTCGCAGAGCACATGCTTGCCTGCTTTGAGTGCATCGATGGATTGCGCTGCATGCACCGAGTTGGGGCCACAGACAACGACGGCATCGATGTCAGCTTCCTTGAGCATCTTCTTGTAATCGGTGTAGCCGACGGCGCCGTACTTGGCAGCGAGTTCTGCAACGCGCTGCTCATTGGGATCGCAAAGTGCAGCAACGACGCTATGCGGATTGGCATGACACTCGGGGATGTGACGCCGCTGACCGATCGCGCCGCAGCCGATGATTCCATATTTGACGGGCATTTGTGGGCTCCTGAAAAGGGCCTAGGGAGGAGGGCCTAGGGCCTAGGTGGGGGAAGTAATGCAAGATTCATTTATTCGGATTGGAGTGAGCGGATCAGTCCGTTTAAGACACGCTGGGTTTCATTCAATAATTCGAACAGGTCATCCGCTGATTTGAGGATGTGCAAGTCTCGGGCGAGATTCAGTTGGGTATCCAACTCGTAGAGCGAGCCACGCGTTATGCAGAGGAACCGCACGTAGTCGTTACGCGAGCCTCGTCCCCAACCTTCCGCGATGTTGCTGGGAACGCTTGCCGCTGCTCGGCGAAGTTGCTGCGTCAATCCGTACCGTTCATCAGGTGGAAACTCCTTCGTATGTCGATAGACCAACAGTGTGAGGGTATAGGACTTTTGCCATGCGATCAGATTGCGAAACTGCCCCGCATCGCCAGTCATCGAAAGTCCTCCGTAGTGTCATGTTGTAATGCCTGAGCCTAGGCCCTAGGCCCTCTTCGCTAGGCCCTTTCAATTCATCTCACTTCCGACATCTTCACCGGCCCGCGATTTTTCGCGCTGATCGTTACCGCTTCCAGCACGCGCTGCGTTTCGTACGCATCAGCAAAGCTCGGCAGCGGCACGACAGGCTTCTCGCCGCCGATGGCTTTCACGATGTCGGCAGCCATGTTGACAAAGCTGTGTTCGTAGCCCAGGACATGGGCGGTAGGCCACCAGTTGGCTGCGTAGGGGTGGCCTGCGCCGCCGTTGGTGACGTTGATGGTGTTCCAGCCTTGCACTTTTTCTTCGATTGTGTTGTCGTAGAAATCCAGTTCGTTCATGCGCTCAAAGCCGAAGCGGATCGCGCCTTTGTCGCCGTGGATTTCAAGGCGGTTCTGGTTTTTGTAGCCTGTGGAAAGGCGGGTGGCTTCGAAGCTGCACAGCGCGCCGCTTTTGGTGCGTGCGAGGAAGAGTGAAATGTCATCGACGGTGGACTTGCCTTTTTTGCCGGCTGTCTTGGCGCCGCGGCCGGAGATTTCTCCGCCGGTGGATTCGAGGATGACGCGCTCTTTGATAACGGTTTCCATGGCAGCGCCGATGACTTCGCTGATCTCATCGCCGGTGATGAACTTGGCAGCATCGATGGTGTGTGCGAGCAGATCGCCCAGCGCGCCCGATCCAGCGACATCGCCCTGAAAGCGCCACATCAACGGTGTATCGGGGCCAGCCCAGTCCTGTAAATAGGAGCCGCGAATCTGATAAATCCTGCCCAGGCGTCCTTCTTTGACGAGTTGATGTGCGAGCGCGATGGCAGGGCAGCGGCGGTAGTTGTACCAGACGAAGGTCTGGCACTTCTTCGCTTTTTTGGCGGCTTCCATCATGGCTTTTGCATCGGAGAGCGTAGCCGCGAGCGGCTTTTCGCAGGCCACGTGTTTGCCCGCTTCGAGCGCTGCGATGGAGAGATCGCGGTGGGCATTGTTGGGCGTGGTGATATCGACGAGATGAATATCAGGATTCTTCAGTGCCGCGGCAGAGTCGGTCGTGAAACTCTTCCATCCCCAGCGAGTCGCAAACGCGGCGGTCTCTTCCGGGTTGCGGGCAATGAGCGTGTGCATGATCGGATCGAGCGGCAGATCAAAAAACTTGGCGACCTTGAGCCAGGCGTTTGAGTGAGCGCGACCCATGAACTTGGTGCCGACCAAGGCGACGTTGCAAGGCTTGGACATGATGAAACTCCTCGGCAATCGGTGTGTGGATTGAATATTCGCTTCGCGTGGTCCGGCGAGGCGAAGCGTTAAGGTAGCAACCAGTCAGCAGACCGGCAACGATGCGGTACAGCGAAAGCGAGTGATTCAAACTCTGCGATAGTGCAGCGATCATTGACCTACAGCCTGACTCATCAATAGCTCAAGCGCATCGACATGGCGCGTCATCGCAAGCGTGGATTGCCAGTGCCCGGCATGCTCGCGGCAACGATCCCGATTTGCAGGATCAAGTCCGCTTAAGATCGCATCAGCCAGCATTGGAATGTCGGTGGGATCATCGATGCATTGCCCCGACTGGCGGCCAATGTCAGTAAGCAGAAACTCACCCGCACCGTTGAAGCGGCTGGTGACCACAGGCACGCCCATCATCAGCGACTCCATCACGATCTTGCTCGAAGGATCGAAGAAAGAAGGCATCGCGGATAAGTCGGCAGCGCTGAGAAGCGTGGCGATTTCGTTGGTCGGGCCGACCATGCGGATGTGTTCGCGAAGATTGAGTTTGGCGATGGCAAGCTGATCGCGATAGGGAATGTGGCCCGCGAGGATCAGCGTGATGATCTTGCCTTGATCGATGAGTTGGCGCGTGGCCTTGAGCAGCGGATCGATGCCCTTGAGGTGCGAACTGTGCTGGGCGAGAAACAGTACGACATCAGCTTGAGCATCTATATTGAAAGCAGCTCGCACGGTCTGGCGGCTGGCAGCTCGCTTCTGCTCGCTAGGAACCTGGAGCAGCGACGCATTGGGAATCAAATCGATTCGGTCCGGTGCGATTTGATGATGATGAATCAGTTGCTGCTTCACATACTCACTGATCGCAATGAACCGGCGAACCATCGGATTAGCTGCCGTCGCTCGCTCACGGCGAAGCCCGGCCTGTCTGGGTAGATTCAGCCAGTGCATCGGCGCACGTTTGGATTTGGGTGATGCGAAGTTCATGGCGACGGCCTCGCGCTCCAGCCGTTCTGCGAGGATGCCTGCGCGCGGCTGCACCAAAATGGCGGGACAGGCCAGGGTCATTGAAAGCGTGATTTCAGCTTGCTGCTGTGCCAATGCCTGAGGTGCCCAGCGGGCGAAGCGCGCTACGCTGATGCGATGGCGAAAATCAACGGTGTGGCCACACAAAATCTCGCCGCCGTCGAGCGTCATATCAGGAGGCGCTTCTCCGGTGATGACGGTGACGCGATGACCACGGCTGATGAGATCGCGGGCCATCTGCTCAGTCGATCGCTCGATGCCTGATGCCAGGGGATCGTATCGCTCGATGGCGATGGCGATATTCATGCCTGTGAAGGGTGAGGAAAGTTGGCGTCGCTACCGAGCGTGTCAGTGGTTGCTGCGGATGGCGCTGAAGTTTGCATGAGTGCATCAGCGACATGAGCGATGACATCGTCCACTGAAATGGCATGAAGGGCGGTGTGGCTATTGGCCGCTTTGCTCTTGCTTGATCTAGAAGCAGTGGAATCGGAAGAGGATGCGGGCACGACATGGCGCTCGTGATGCACACCTGTATCGGACCACATTCTTTCATCATCGGCGAAGAGGGTGACCGCAGGCACGTTGAAAGCGGCAGCCATCTGGCGCGGGCCGGTGTCGTTGGTGATGACCAGATGGCTCTGCTTGATGACGCTCTTGAGGAGCGTGAGGTCGATGCCCGTTGCGGTCAGATCGATCACCGGTTTACTGGCGTGCTTTTTTACCTGATCGAGAATCGATCGTTCTGTGGGCGATCCGCTCACTGCAACGACAGCACCAAACTCCGTCGCACAGCGATCTGCAAGCTCTGCGAAACGACTGGCGGGCCACATCTTCTGCTGCTCACTGCCAGCGCCGGGCACGAGCACGACCAGGGGTCGCATCGCGCGTCCCGTGGCTTGATCCCGCTCACTGCGTACACCCCAAGTCGCAAGCATCGTGGCGACCTGCGCATCATCGGATTCACGTGTGAATAGCTGCATCGCCGGGTCAGGGGAGATTGCACCAAGATAGCGGGCCAGGCCCAGGTAATACTCGCGCGTAGCAACAGGGACGAGTTTGCCCTTGAGGCGACGGCGAAGAAGGCGATCGGTCAGCACGCTGCTGCGGGCACTGCGGTCATATCCCACGCGGCGAGGAATCCCCGCCATTCGAACGAGCAGGGCAGCGCGTAAACCTTCGGGCAACAGCACCGCTGTATCGAACTTGGCGCTGGCCAGTCGGGCAGCGAGTTTGATCGGGCCGGTGCGTTTGGTGGTGGGAGCGTGCTTGTTCTTTTGCCGGGCGCTGACAATGCGATCGACCCACGGGCAGCCTTGGAGCAGGGGCCTGAGATGGCGACGCACCAGAGCTGTGATTTTGGCATCAGGATAAAGCTGACGAAAAGCCCGCAGCGTCGGCGTGGCCATCACCACATCAGCGAGCGAGGTGGGCATGACCAGCAGCAATCGCTGGGAAGGAACGTGTTGCAGATTTTTCGGCGGTTTCGCCATGTGGAGGAGTATAGCAAAGCAGAGGCGAACGCTCGCCTGAAGAAATCCAGGACAACATAGTTAGCCGTTCGCCTTGGCGAACGATGTGTGACGTGTTGAGATACGTAGCTCAGGTTTTGCGAAACAGCAGCATCGCCAGCGTCGCCAGTTGCAGCAGCACCGCACAGGCCATCCAGCGAAGAAATAATCCATCATCACCCGAGCCCATGAGCAGCCCCGCCAGCAGGCAGACGCCCGCCACCATCTGAAGCACAATCGCCATCACGCCGGCATAAGTGAATTCGCCCGCCACCTTGCGCTGACTGCGCAGTTCCTGAAGAATCTGTCGGAGCGTCTGCTCGGCGGACATCGGCGATGAGCCGGGCGTAGCTGATGAAGTTGCTTCAGATGGAAGACTCGAAGGTTCTTGCGAATCGGCTGCCGCAGGTTCGCTGATTCCGGGAGTGGATTTGGATTCTCGCGAAGTCGTCGCCGGTGATGAAACTTTCTTAGGCGAAAGAGTCGCCGTTGAAGATTGTGAAGGTGCAGCAAGATCAAGCGGCAGGGCCGCCGGTGTAAGAATCGGCGCGATAGCCACCTTGGTTGGTTGAGCTTCATCTGTTAGCTGAGTCTGCTTGCGATTAGAGGCTTTGCTCGGGCGGGATTCTGGGGCAGACATATTTCGGGACGCTTCAGCCGCCTTTGATTCAGCAGAATCTTTTCCATCAGGCTCTGCAACACGCACTGGGGCCAGCAGCAATTCCTCTTTCGCCTTCGATTCAATTTCCTGAATCACATGACTCGTGGAAGATATCGCTTCATCATCATTGCCATCGGAAGTATTGGTGGTGTTCGTGTCCTTCGCATGCTTGCTTCTGTCACTACGAGGCCGCCGCTTGGCAGTGACGTTTGCCTCCTCTTTTATCGCTGCATCTTGCGTCGCGGCTTCGTTGACGATGACCACCGTCTGCGGAATCGCATCAAGATCACTGGCCGTCGTCACCGCTGGCGGGTCAAACGATCCCACCCCCACGCGAGGCTGAGCCTTGGCTACTACTTCCACTCGCTCAGTCTTCATCGCCGCAGTCACATTCGTCGGCCGACTTTTTTGCCCGACCAGTCGCACCGCTTCAATGAGCGAGCGCACCACAAAAAAATCTCGCACCGGCTCAATGGCCACCATCTTCGCAGTAGCGCCGCGATCCTCCGGAGCAATCGTCACGCCTGGCGGCAGCGCCTTCGTCAGCGGCGGTGTGCCACCCTCAGGCGACAATAAAATCGGCACGACACCCGCAGAAAAACCAGCCTGCACATCGCGCATCTGATCGCCGATCATCCACGACTGCCGCAGATCAAGCCCCAGATCGCGCGCCGCCTGCAGCAGCATGCCCGGCCTCGGTTTTCGCCAAGGATGATCACGGCGATAGCGATCGACCGTGCCCTCCGGATGATAAGGGCAGTAATAAAAGCGATCGATGAACACGCCCGAATTGGCGCGGATCAGTTCGTTGATTCTTTCATTGACGCGATCGACATCGGCCTCAGTGAACTTGCCCCGCGCGACGCCGCCTTGATTGGTGACGACGATGATGCGGTAGTTGAGACCTTTGAGCGAAGCGATGGCGGAGGCAGCGCCCTGGATCAGCCGAACCTGCGCAGGATCGCCCAGATCACCATCGTTGTGGATGATCGTGTTATCGCGATCGAGAAAGACAGCGCCGTTCATGTGAACAGTGTAGCGTTGTCGCGCCGTTTGCTCACCAGTGATACCGCTTCCTTCACGGTGTGCGACAAGTCGCGGTTGACGATGAACTCATCATAGACGCCGCTCTCCCAAGCTTTGATGATCTCTCGCTTGGCCTTGGCGAAGCGGCGCTGAATGGCGGAGTGATCATCACGGCCGCGCGCCGTCAAGCGATCCAGCAGCACCGATTCGTTGGGAGGCAACACAAAAATCGAAAAAGCCTGCGGGATTTTTTCTTTCACCTGCATCGCACCATCGACATCAATTTCCAGAATCACCAGCTTGCCTTGCGTCAGCGCTTCTTCCACCGGTTTGCGCGGCGTGCCGTAGCTGAGCCCCGGATAAACCTCCGCCCATTCGAGCAGCTCATTATTGTCGCGGGCCTTATTGAACTCACCCTGCGAAACAAAGTGATAGTCCAAACCATCCTTGTCGCCCATCGCTTTGGCGCGCGTGGTGATGGAAACGCTGAACTCGGCTTGAAGCTCGCGCTCAACCTGGTGAGTGATGGTCGTTTTACCGACACCGGAAGGGCCGGAGATGATGAGAAGCAATCCGCTCATGAAGCACTCGTTGGCAGTGGGGTCAGTCGAATTTGTAGCGATCGTACACCTGGCATGTTTAGCCGCGGAGCAAAGGCTTTGCGTCGCTCCGCGCGGGCCGTCGCAAAGCCTTTGGCCCACGGCTAAACGAAGACCTTCTATTATTTCGCACTCGTCACCAGAAACAGCACCGCCATTCGCACCGCCAGGCCATTGGTCACCTGTTCGAGGTACGTACTGCGAGGCCCATCGGCGACGGCGGATTCGATTTCGATACCACGATTCATCGGGCCTGGGTGCATGACGATGGCGGTGGGCTTGGCGCATGCGAGGCGTCTGCTGTTCATGCCGTAGAACGTGGCGTATTCGCGCAGGCTGGGGAACGCCTGGCCGCCGAGTCTTTCAAACTGCACGCGCAGCATGTTGAAAGCATCGGCGCGAGGCAGCACATCATCGAGCCGATTCGAAAGCTCACAGCCAAGATCGGCGAACGAGCGAGGCAGCAGCGTGGGCGGGCCAACGAGAATGACGCGAGCGCCCAGTTTGATCAGGCCATGCACATTCGACCTGGCCACGCGGCTGTGGGCGATGTCGCCGACGATAGCAACGGTCAAACCTGTGAAGTCAAAATCATCACGACCAAACCTTTTCGCAAGCGTGAACATGTCGAGCAATCCCTGCGTCGGATGTTCATGCTGACCATCGCCGGCATTTACCACTGAAAATTTCACGCGCCGCGAAAGCTGCTCCGCAGCGCCGCTCAGGTGATGGCGAAGGACGCAGACATCCACGCCCATCGCTTCGATGGTTCTCGCAGTGTCGGCGAGCGTTTCGCCTTTGCTGACGCTTGAACCTTTGCTGGAAAAATTGAGCACATCTGCCGACATGCGACTGGCAGCGAGTTCGAAGCTCATGCGGGTGCGCGTGGAGTCTTCGAAGAAAAGATTGGCCACGACCTTGCCGCGCAAGGCGGGCACTTTCTTGACGCTGCGGGTGGAGACATCCTCGAAGCCGAGCGCGGTCTGTAATGCAAATCGAATGTCGTCGGCTGAGAGTTCCTCAAGGCCGAGCAAATGCTTGTGGTGCCAGCGGTAGTCGCTGTCGAGCTGCGTCATGTGCCGCCCGCTCCTTGAGGGGTTGATGTGGTCATCGAAGAAGTGGAGGCGGAGCGAGCCGGGTGAATCTGGATTGCGTCTTCGCTGTCGGTGGGTTTGAGTTTCACGGTGACACGTTCATCAGGTGCAACAGTGTCCGCCAGTTCGCCGCCGCCGCGTCCGATGGTCTGGCTGCCCGATGCACGATGCGCAGCGCTACCTGAAAGATCGAGCGCGACATGATCGGGTGCAATGGGCAGTTCGCGCTGACCGCGATCGACCAGCACGATGAGCCAGACGCGCTTAGGCCGACCCAGATCCATGAGCAGTTGCAAAGCGGCGCGCACGCTGCGGCCGGTCATGAGCACATCATCCACAAGCACGACATTGAGGCCATCAAGCGAGAAGGGGATTTCGGTGGGTCTGACGATCGGCTGCGAAGCGACTTCGGAAAGGTCATCGCGGTAGAGCGTGATATCCAGCGTGCCCACGAGATCAGGCTTGACCGTCGTTGCCAGGCGCTTGGCCAGCACATCGCCGCGACTGCGGATGCCGATGATCGCCCACTTGGCGCTATCGCCTTGGGCGCGAGCATGGGACATGTCATCGCAGACCGCCTGGCTCAGGTCCTGCACCAGATCATCGACTCGTTTTTCATCAGCCAGCACACGCATCGGCGGCATGGTAGCGGATCAGCATGGAGCGTGAAAGCGCAGGCGAACGGCAATGCAACGAGTCGCAGTCTGCGTATTTCGACGAACGAAGAATTTGCAAAATATTCCACCATCTACGGCTTAACCCGTTGACATCTACTATAAAAACCGTAGTATGAGTGCAATCGACTCCCTCCTCGTTCTTTGGAGCAAGCATGGCCCGGCCAAAACACGACAACCCGACCCCCGCTGAATTGGAAGTGCTCCACGCCCTGTGGGAACATGGTCCCATGACCGTGCGGCAGGTCATGGAGCAACTGGAATCGCGTCAAGACTCTCGCCAGAAAGAGCGTCAGGATCGCGCTTACACGACTGTGATGAGTCTGATGAATGTAATGTTCGAGAAGGGTCTGCTCAATCGCAAGCCTGATGGCCGGGCGTTTATCTACGAAGCGACCGCCGTCCGCGAATCAACACTTGGCTCCATGCTCGGCGACCTGCTCAATCGCGCCTTCTCCGGCTCAGCCAGCCTGCTGGTTTCGCAACTGCTCGATCAGGCCAGCCCCGACAGTGAAGAACTCGCGCAGATTCGCAAAGCGATCAAGTCGTATCAACGCGAAGCTGACCGCGAGGGCAAACGTGAAAAGGAAGGTGAATGATGCTGATCACGAACCTCTTCGACAGTCCCATCTGGCAACGATGGGTACTCACGCTCGTCCACTTTCTCTGGCAGGGATCAGCGGTGGTACTGCTGCTGGTGATGGCCACGCGTCTGCTGCGCCTCCGCTTTGCACAGGCGAGATACGCAGCCAATCTTGCGGCCCTAGGCGTCATGATCATCTGCCCCATCATCACCTTCGCGCTCGTTGATTCCCCTGTCGTGTCCCAGCCGCTCGCGGCTTCGCTCCCATCCGAAAATATTCTCAACAACTCTGATTCAGACGCACCCATCTCCACTGGTTCCAGCATCGCGGAGCCTATCGCCTCGACTGAATCAACTGTTTCAACCTCGTCCTTATCACTGCACACCACCCTCATCCAATATCAACCCTGGATCATCTCACTCTGGCTGCTGGGTGTGGTTGCCTTGAGTCTTCGCTTGATTCTCAGCTTCATCTCACTGCATCGCATCCGCGCTGCACGTTCGCAGCCAGCGCTGCAGGTCATTGATCAATCGCAGCGACTGGCTGCTCTGCTCGGTCTGCCTCGCGCGCCATCCGTCTTCGGCTGCAATCGCATCGACGAACCGGCAGCCACCGGACTCTGGCGACCGATGGTGCTCGTGCCTGCCGCATGGCTGGCATCGATGGATAGCGACATGCTCGAAGCGATCATCGCCCATGAACTGGCTCACATTCGCCGTCATGATCTCTGGGTGAATCTGATGCAGCGCATCGCCGAAGCCTTGTTCTTTTTTCATCCTGCAATCTGGTGGCTCTCAGTTCGCATTCGCGCGGAACGTGAAATCTGCTGTGATGACCTGGCCGTCACCGCCACGCAGCAGAAGCTAGTTTATGTCAACACCCTTGAATATGTCGCCCGTCAGCGCATTGCTCGCGTGAAGCCTGCGCTGGCGGTCTATCTAGGAGGCTCACCCATGGCTCTGCTCCAAAGAGTTCGAAACGTGCTGGGAATCAGCACAACAACCCCGTCCTCGCAGCGCGGCTGGATCGGCGGCGTCGCGGCACTGACCGTGCCGGTCATGCTCGCCGGTGCCAGTTTTCTCCTCTCGCCTTCCCATGTTGCACAGGCTGCCGATGAACGCGCTGAAAAACCGCGTGAACGTGAACGTGAAGACGAACGTGAAGTGGATGGCGATCGAGACGATGATCGTGAAGAAGGCGAGCTCGAAGTGGATGGCGATCGAGACGATGATCGTGAAGAAGGCGAGCGCCCTCGCCGTGAAGGTGACAAGCCGCGTGAAGGAGACAAGCCGCGCGAAAGCAAGCCGCGTGAAGGTGACAAGCCACGTGAAGGAGACAAGCCGCGCGAAGGTGACAAGCCGCGCGAAAGCAAGCCGCGTGAAGGTGACAAGCCGCGTGAAAGCAAGCCGCGCGAAGGTGACAAGCCACGTGAAGGCGATCGGCCCGCTCCTCGTAGTGAAAACGAAGAACTAATGCGCACGGTGCGCGAGCTTCGTGCAGAGGTCGAAAAACTTCGCCGTGAAGTCGCACAGTTGCGTGAAGGTCGAACCGAGCGTCCCCTGCCGCCGCGTGAAGGCGATCGCCGTGAACCTGATCGCCCTGCGCCGCCGCGCGATGGCGAGCGCCGTGAAGTTGAGCGTCGCGAAGTTGAACGCCGAGAGGGTGAACGTCGCGAGGGTGATCGTCCAGCGCCGCCGCCTCGCCGTGAAGGTGATCGCGAACGCGACTGATCATGGGCATGTCTGCCTGCTTGATTGTCGAACGAATGTGAATCGATTGAGCCCGCGAAAGCGGGCTTTTTCATGCGCCAATTTCATCAAGGGAACGGTTGCACGGTTTGTATCGACTGCACCACAGAGGCAAACGCGGTTATTTCACATCCACTGCTCGATTGCATTGCAAGGCGGTGATCAGATCGTACGGTTCAGTAGCGAAGCGTGAAAACATTCGGGGATGAAGCGCCATCATGTAAATTGGCGCAGGAGCCCGGTCAATGTCATCCAGCGGCGAACCCCTCGAATTGCAATTGCAGCGTGAACGCGTCGCCCGAACGCAGGTCGAAGCAGCGCTGGAAGTGGCAAGGCTGCAACTGATCGAAATGGAGCACGCCTTGCGACAGGTGCGCGAGGATGCCACCGCATGTCTTGCCGCTGAACCTGTAGAGGCAGCGGTGCCTTCGCCAGTACAAGCAGCGAGCGCTCTGAGCAAGAATCATCATCAGGACACACCATCAGAGAAAATCTCAAAACAGAAGCCTCGCCGAGCTGCGTCCAAGTCCGATGCGTCATCGCTTGTCGCAGTGGCCCGCGCCGCAGAAGCAATTGAAAAGCGATCGCGCCAGGCCACCGGCAGCAAGCCTGCCGCAACCACAATGAGCGGCATGATGTCGGGCAGCGATGGTCAGCCCATCGTTTCTTCACTTGATCTCTTCGCCGATGACCACCGCGCCATCGTCTGCGATTTCATCGAGCATCTGCAAACCCGTCTTTCAAAAATGCAGGCTTGTTACGGCAGCGGCAGCCTCACCGAACTGAAATGGCATGTGAACTGGATCAGCATCAATGCAGCGCGAGCTGGATTCAATGCCTTAACCGATTCTGCGAAGCAGCTTGAAGATGTGATTGAGCAGCAACTCAACGCCCGCATCCCTGAACTGCTCGATGCGGTGATACAACTGGGCGAACGCGTCGCTATCGAGCCCGCAAGACGATGAGCCACGCTTCGATCATTCTTACTTTCGCATCGCAGCTTCATCGAGGGCGGGCAGTTGTTCGTAGGTGGAGAGCAGCAATTGCTCGGTCTCATCCCAGCCGATGCAGGCATCGGTGATGGAGACGCCATGCGTTAGCGCCTTGGGATCGTCGCCCAGTTTCTGCTGCCCGGGTAGCAGGTTGCTTTCCAGCATCAGCCCGATGATCGCGTCGTTTCCAACGCAGCGCTGATCGATGACATTGCGCCAGACGATGCCTTGATTTTTGAAATCCTTGTTCGAGTTGCCGTGGCTGCAATCAACGATGACGCGTGGCGAAAGGCCCACTGCCGAAAGTCGCTCGGATGCTTCCTTCAAACTCTCGGGCGAAAAATTGGGGCCGCTTCGACCGCCGCGCACAATCAGATGCCCCCACGGATTGCCCTTCGTGTTGACGACGCAGGTCTGGCCCTGGCCATCGATGCCCAGGAAACTGTGAGGCGTGCGCGCTGCGATCATCGCATCCAATGCGACCTGAAGATTGCCATCGGTGCCGTTCTTGTAGCCGACGGGCATTGAAAGGCCGCTGGCCATCTGACGATGCGTGGGCGACTCCGTGGTGCGGGCACCAATCGATGCGAGCGACACGAGATCAGCAATGTACTGCGGCGTGATCGGCTCCAGCATTTCCGTAGCCGCAGGCAAACCAAGCTCCGCAACATCGAGGAGAATAGATCGGCCGATGTGCAGGCCCGTGGCAATGTCGAACGTGCCATCGAGATGAGGATCGTTGATCAGGCCTTTCCAGCCGACGGTGGTGCGAGGCTTCTCAAAATAGACCCGCATGATCACATAGATTCGGTCGCGCACTTTCTGAGCGACTTTGGCAAGCCGCTGGGCATACTCCATGCCTGCTTGGCGATTGTGGATCGAGCACGGGCCGACCACCGCCATGATGCGGTGATCTTCACCGTTGATGATCTGCTGAATGATCTCACGCGAATCGACGACGGTCTGATTGGCCTTCTCAGTCATCGGCAGGGCCTTCTGCAAGGCCTGCGGGGCGACGAGCTGCGTCGTGCTGCGAACGTTAATGTTGATGGTCGGTTTCATGGGCAATTCTGGCGTCTGAAAAAGTCGAGCCAAATATTGTAGCAGATCGAAACTGGACGCGTGATTTCCGTACGGATGATGAGGCTCGTCTCTGCGGGTACACTTGCCCCTATGTTCACAGGCATCATCACCGCGCAGGGCACGATTGTCTCCCACCGCAAGAGCGACTTCGGCGTTCGGCTGCTCATCGATCCCGGGCAGGCTCACGACTGGTCCGCTTTCCCCAATCCCGGTGACAGCGTTGCTGTGAACGGCTGCTGCCTGACCCACGCGCCGCGCCCCGAGGATGCGAAAGGCGTGCTCGCTTTCGATGTCATTCAGGAATCGCTCAGCAAAACCAGTCTTGGCAATTTGAAAGAAGGCAGCCGTGTGAATCTCGAACTCGCCTTGACGCCGACCACTGCGATGGGCGGCCACTTCGTGCAAGGCCACGTCGATTCCACCGGCAAGATCACCAACATCATCGCATCGCAAAGCGAATGGGTGATCACTACCCAAGTACCCAAAGCCCTGACCGATTATCTCGTGCCCAAAGGTTCCATCACCGTCGATGGTGTGAGCCTGACCCTGGCAGCAGTTGATTCGGCGAAGCACTCATTTAGTGTCGCGCTGATTCCCACGACGCTCAAGGTCACCACGCTGGGCAGCGCGAAAGTCGGCGACATCGTGAACATCGAATGCGACATGCTCGCCAAGACGATCGTGCATGTCATGAAGCAGCGCGAAGCCAGTCAGCGCAAGCCGGGCATTACGACTGAGGCGCTCAAGGCTGCGGGATTTGCTGAGTGAGAATTTGCTCAGTGGGGTGCAGCATCGGGCCGTCACGGCCCGGCTCGCTTGTTGGCTCGCTTATTGTTTCTTTTCAATCTTCGCCCAGGTGTCCTTGAGTGTGACGGTGCGATTGAAGATGAGCTTCTCATCCGTCGAATCAAGATCGACATTGAAGTAGCCGTTGCGCTCAAACTGAAACACCTGGCCATGCCTAGCGCCTTTGGCTGCGGGTTCGAGTTTGCAGCCTTCAAGTAGCGTGACGGAATTGGGATTCAGGTTGTCGCGCCAGGTTTGGCCTTCTTCCACTTCTTCTGCGTTCTCTTTGCTAAAGAGCGTGTCATAGAGTCGCACTTGCGCATCGATGGCATGCTCGGCGCTGACCCAGTGGAGTGTGCCTTTGACTTTGCGTTTATCGGGCGAGTCGCCGCCGCGCGTGGCAGGATCGTAGGTCGCGCGGATTTCGGTGATGTTGCCGACGTCGTCTTTGACAACGCCGGTGCAGCGGATGAAGTAGGCATAGCGCAGCCGAACTTCTGCGCCCGGGAACAGCCGAAAATACTTGGGCGGCGGCGTTTCCTTAAAGTCGTCCTGTTCGATGTAAATCACCTTGGAAAACGCCACTTTGCGCGTGCCTGCCGCAGGGTCTTCCGGATTGTTGATGGCATCGAGTTCATCGATTTCTTTGTCATGGCCCTCAGGATAATTCTCGATGACGACCTTGAGCGGATTGAGCACACCCATAATGCGCGGCGCGGTTTTGTTGAGGTCTTCGCGCAGGTGATGTTCCAGGCGGGCGAGTTCGATGGTGTTGCTTCGCCGCGCGACGCCGATGCCTTCGCAGAAAGCGCGCAGAGCGGTAGGCGTGTACCCACGGCGGCGCATGCCGCAGATCGTGGGCATACGCGGGTCGTCCCAGCCGCTTACAAATTTCTCTTTGACCAGTTCGAGGAGTTTGCGTTTGCTCATCACGGTGTAGGTGATGTTGAGCCGGGCGAATTCGTACTGGCGCGGGCGGGGCGAAGCGCCGCGCTGGGGTGCGCCGCCTGCTTTGGTGATCTCATCGATGAACCAGTCATAGAGCGGGCGGTGGTCTTCGAATTCGAGGGTGCAGATGGAGTGGGTGATGCCTTCGATCCAGTCGCTCTGTCCGTGGGCGTAGTCGTACATGGGATAGATGCACCACTTGTCGCCGACGTGCGGATGGGTGGCGTGCAGGATGCGATACATGACGGGATCGCGCAAGGTGAGATTGGGCGAAGCCATGTCGATCTTGGCGCGAAGGACGTGTGAGCCGTTCTTAAACTCGCCTTTGGTCATGCGATCGAAGAGATCGAGATTTTCCTCTGCGGTGCGATTGCGGTAGGGCGATGCGGTGCCGGGCGTGACGAGCGTGCCTCTTGATTTGGTGATTTCTTCGCCGGTGAGATCGCAGACGTAGGCTTTGCCTGCTTTGATGAGCAGGATGGCCCAGGCATGAAGCTGCGGAAAATAATCGGAGGCATGGAAATAGTGCGTGCCCCAGTCAAAGCCAAGCCACTTCACATCTTCCTGAATGGATTCGATGTATTCGCGGTCTTCCTTGGTGGGGTTGGTGTCATCCATGCGCAGATGGCAGCGCGCCGAGTTTGATGCGATGGATGCGTAGTCACGAGCGATTCCGAAGTTGAGGTGAATCGACTTGGCGTGACCGATGTGGAGGTAGCCGTTGGGCTCGGGGGGAAAGCGCGTGACGATCTGCGTGTGCTTGCCGGTGGCGAGATCGCTGTCGATGGCTTCGCGGATGAAATTGGAGGGCGTGGTGGAAGGGACGTTTTCAGCGGGAGCGGTCATGTTGAGAATCCTTGGCCGAGTTCCGCCGGGCAGACCGGTGGTTTTCGGGATGGGGATTGTAGGGGAAAGATTAGTTCAAAGTTCAAAGTTCTGAGTTCAAAGTTCAAGGTCGAGAGTTCAAAGTTCAAAGTTCTGAGTTCAAAGTTATGAGAACCTTGAACCTTGAACCTTGAACTTTGAACTTTGAAATCGGCACTCGAAACTTATTCGAGCTTCAACCGCTCATCGGCGAGGTCCAACCGGTACATGATCTGGTTGTAGTCGTAGCGCGGGGTCAACTGTTTCGCACCGGAAATCAGATCCGCATAGGTGCCTTCAAAATAAATCAGCCGGCCGCCGTCTTGATCGAACATCGGATGATGGCGCGGATTGTAGAAGCTGTATTTTTCGTGCGTGACGATCTTGCGGGCCTTGCGATAAGGACCTTGCGGCTCATCAGCTTCGGTGAACCACACTTCGCCCAGCGCACTGGTGCCATAAAGCTCGAGCCAGATGGCGATGTATTTTTTGCGGTAGGCGTTGTAGTGGACGGTGCCGCCGTGCGCGGTGATGGCTTTGCCGGACTCGACATCGCGCAGGTTGATCCATGCTTGATCGGGCGTGAGTTGCTTCGATTGAGTCAAAGCCTTTTGCGCCTTCTCATCCATCAGCGGCATGCCGCGCTTCCATGCCCAGATCATTTTGCCTGCATCATCGCGCTCGACTTCCGCTTTGCGATCACTCGTGCCTGTGCCAGGCTTCAGACACGTGAACACTTCATACTGCGACAAATCCTGCGCGCTCTTGAAATCCGCCTTCACCCGCAGCAGCGGATACGGAAATGCAAAGTAGTAATAGTCCACGCCCTCAACCTTCACGACAAACGGCTGACCCTGCGGCACGACCGTCGCATCATTGGAAATCTGCGCTGACTTTTCAAACATTTCCTTCTCGTCGTTGTAAATCATCAGGCCTTGCTCAAGTCGCTCGCCCAGCGACTTCATGCGCGAGTATCGTGCCAGCATCTTCTCCTGACCCGCATCATCCTTCACCACCATGATGCCATCGAGCCAGACCGGGCCAGACTCTTTCATCGGTGCCATGCCGCGGCTGAAACCTTCCTTGTCCACAAAGTAATTCAGGTTGACGCCGACACTGGGATCCAGCCCGCCATCCTTGGGCAGCAGCGAAGTAGCGCCGCTCATGTGGAACTGACCCAGCGGATAACTCTCTCTATTGGTGTCGCCCCAGAACCAGTAGAGCTTGCCTTTGTAGATGATCGTGAGAATGGAATCTTGCCCGAGCACGCGTGCATTGAGCACCGGCTGATCGATGGGGGCTTTGCGATCGAGTAGCACGGTGTCGCGGTAGATGCCTTCACCAGTGACGCGGTAGAGCCGCTGGGCGATGTTCTTGCGTTTGAGTTTGATCGTCGCGCTGCCGCCGGGCGTGATGAGGATGCGCTTGCCGCGAATGCCAAAGCCATCAGCGGCCACTTCATAGCCATGACTGAAAATCGTAAACCAAGTTTCACGCCCCATAAAGCCCGGCTCATTAAACGCAATCAGTCCCGCAGAATCGGTATAGAACTGAAGCTGATTGACCGTCTTGAACTCAACGAGCGGAATGCCTCGCCCGGTCTGATCATCCACCACTTCGATGGCGAAGGGTTTGATGGGTTCAGCGAAAGCGCTGGAGGCGACGAGTGCGAACATCATTAGCGCAGGAAGTTGTCGCATGGTGCTGGAAATCATAGCGGTGGTCTGCGATAGGACTGCGCATTCTTACAAAGTTGCGCGGCAATTGCATGTTTACAGTTCGCGCGGAGCGTCGGAGGACCTTTGCTCCGCGGCTAAACGGTCGGCAACAAAATCGTTGGGTATCGCCTGGCTAATATCCCGTGCCGCTGGCTGCTGCGCTATTGACAATCGCCACACCTGCGGAGCAGCCCAGACGATCCGCACCTGCATCGATCATGCGCTGGGCATCGTCGTAGGAGCGGATCCCGCCAGAGGCTTTGACGTAGATGCCGCCCGAGTGCTTTCGCATCAGCGCGACAGCCTCAACAGTCGCGCCGCCTGCGGGATGAAAGCCCGTGGAGGTCTTGATGAAGTCGCAGCCTGATTCTCTTACAGCCCGGCAGGCCGTTTCAATTCTCGCTTCAGCCGTGGCATCATCGACATCACTCATGAGCACAGCGGATTCGACAATCACTTTGATGATCACTTCCGGATTAGCAGCGCGGGCCGCTTTGACGATTTCCAGAAACTGCGCTTTTGCACCGGCGAAATCCTGTTTCAACAGTGTGGGCAGGTGGGCGACGAAATCGATTTCCGCTGCGCCGTCTTTAACGAGGCTGCTCGCTTCGATGGCTTTGATGGCGTTCTTCATGGCACCGAGCGGGAAGCCGACGACGCCGCACGCTTTGACGGGTGAGCCTCGCAGAGCGGTGGCGACATCAGCGATGAACGCACCGTTGACGCAGACCGAGGCGAAACCATATTGCAAGGCCTCGGCAACAATGGCGTGCACCTGTGGCCTGGTGGCCTCGGCTTTGAGGATGGTGTGATCGATGCGCGAGGCAAGCGTGCTCATGGCAGGTTCTCCAGAAACGAGCGAATCTCAGTAGCATACTGCGAGGCATAAGTCGTCGGTAGGTTGCCATGCGTGCCGCCTTCGATGACCACCATTTTGCTATGCGCGCCTGCTGCGGCGACTTCCTTGGCGGAGGCGAGCGGGCTGATGGTGTCGGCGTCGCCGTTGATCATCAAGAGCGGGCAGTTGAGCCGCTGTGCATAGCCGACGCGATCGAAGCTCTTGTGCGTGATGCCCAGCCAGAATGAGAGATGCCAACCCGTGAGCCAGAGAAAAGGATAGACCGGCCAGCCACGCTCTCGAAGATAGCCCGCGATGGTTTCCAGAGGCCAGCGATAACCGCCTTCGCAGATGACCGCCATGATGCGTGAAGCGTGCCCATCGTTGCGCTCGATTTCATGCGCAGCGACAATCATGGAGATACCCGCCCCCATCGAATGGCCCATGAGAACGATGGGCGTGCCATCATCCACTTCATTCATGACGTGCATCAGGTCATCAGGTTCCTTGGCGGTGAGGGTGGTTTTTTTTGCGGTGGAGTCGCCGTGGCCTCGCTGATCGTAGAGCACCACGCGCGAGGCCAGCGGCACGAAGGCGTGCAGGCGAATGAGTGAGCCATAGCGGCTGTCAGCTAAGCCATGCGAGACGATGATGGTCGGGCCACCTTCGCGTTGCCCTTTGACGATCCAGCCCGGTGACAGTGTGCCATCTTCAAAGTGAATGGTTTGTTCTACAGCTTCGAATCCCAGGTCGCTCGGACTGGCTGGCTGATGATGAGCCAGGACCACGCCATAGGTGATACGCTTGGGCTGCTGCATGTGATAGATCAGGCCAAGCGTGCCCGCTGACACGATCAACAGGAGTGCAACAAAAAAGAGAATCATCAGGCCCATGGGTGTGATAAGGTAATAAGTTCAGTGGAAGTATGCCTGCCCTGGTTGGCGATCATTCTGGAGACGTGTATGAACGATGCCGCTTTGCTTACTGCCGCGTATGAACAGGCCATGAAAAGCCTTAGTTTTAACGGGCTTCCCATCGGTTCGGTGCTGGCTGACAGCAATGGAAAAATCGTGGCCAAGGGGCATAACCGCCGGTACATGGACGGCGATGTCACCGCGCACGCCGAGACGGTCTGCTTGCGCGATGCGGGCATTCGCAAGGATTTTGATCAGTGTACGCTTGTCAGCACGCTCAGCCCGTGCATCATGTGTACCGGCACCTCCTTGCTCTTTAAGATACCCCGAGTCATCGTCGGCGAAAACGTGACCTTTACTGGCGCTGAGCATCTTTTCAAGAAAGCAGGCGTCGAACTCGTCGTCGTGCAGGATGACAAATGCATCGCCATGATGGCGGACTTCGTGCAGAATCATCCTGAGAAATGGTGGGGCGATATCGGCATCCCCGAGCAAATCTGGTCCGTCGAAGAGGCACGCTGGAAGGCCACCATGAAACGGCGCGGCTACGGTAAATTTCTCAAGTAGAAATCTTTAGCAGACGTGGACAGTTGGAAAGGCCAGCAAGCCTGAAAGGTTCTTGAATCAAAATGAAGTGACCGCAAAAATGTCGATGTTCGTTCTTTGGCCTTTCTCGGTGTGCTCGGTGCCTCGGTGGCTAGTCCTGCTTAGAGCTCGATCACATCTCTGTTTTTTACCTAGGCAGGCATGGGACTTTAGATCAACTCGGACCATTCAGCGGAAGGACCTCTAAGAGCGTGTATGAAATCCTCGGATTGATTCACATAGCCCCGGCCTTGGCCGGGGTAACGCCACGAATACGGAGAGTCACCCCGGCTAAAGCCGGGGCTATATGGGTTTTCATGCACGCTCTAAGGAAAGCAGGAAGGCAGAAAAAAGCCTTCATTCATTGATTTTCTTTTCATGCATTCCTGCCTTCCTTAGAGGCACTGCGGTTATTCAGAGATTCCGCATGTCGCTTGTCATGTTTAACAGTCATTCCCTATTGACATCAAGTATAGAATATGGTAAACTACGGCTGGCTCGATCCTCCCTTTCTTGTTGGAGCCTTTGCCATGACCACTGCCCAGTTATTGGTTTGGTCCAATGATGTTTCGTCTAATTCTGTTTCATCCAATTCTGCTTCATCCAATGAGGTCGGTCGCGTTGGTGTTGTGCGTTTCTCCGTCGCAACATTGATCCGCCCTTTGAGGCCTAAGGGTTTACGGGTAGACGTCTACCTAATTACCCCTAGACACGATATAACCTTAGCATTGACAGCGGTTAAACAGCATGGACACAAATGAAAAATTCGTAAACTAGACAAATCCGGGTGCTGGTACTTGCGATCATCCTCGGGTTTACAGCAAACTGACAGGGCCTGGCCGATCAGGGTGTTATACTGATTATTGACGACAGGCCATGGATTATTTTCGCTTGAGACGGGGGTCATCATCATGTTTCTACTTCACCGAAATTCGCTTCTTTCGCTAGTGGCCATCGTGCTGGCGCTTTCACTGGTCGCAGCGCCTGCTTGGGCGGCTGACGATGCCGACCCGGTCAAGACTTTTGACGATGTGTTTGGCGAGTCCTATCGCAAGGCGATCGGCTCCTCTTCGACAACGGATGATGTGGAGCTCGCTGTCGATTTGGCCAAGGCGGTTACGACAATTGACATGCCTCCATCGCTTGTGCGGGTCATTGCCGATCGCATGATGTCGCTCACGGAAAAGGCCCCCGGTGCCAGGGTGCCCACGGTCAAGGCACTCGACAAACTGATTTCTGTTGAGAAGGATGAAGCCAAGAAACTCGCGTTGGAGATGGAAGCCATCGCGCTTCTGGAAAAGGCCAGCGAGTCGGGCGATGCCGCTGCCAAGAGCATCGCCTCCATCATGCTCATCGACCGAGTGGTTCCGCTTGCGGATCAGTTGATGACCCAGCGCAAAGTGGAATCCGCTCACGCCTGGTACATGAAGGCGCTCAAGGTGGCCCGTGATATCAGTTCATCGCAGACCACCGCCATCGTTACGAAGATTGCTGCTGCCGAAGTGCTGCTCAAGGATGCTCGTGAAGTCGATGCATTGGAAAAGCGAATCGAAGCCAACCCCAAGGATGTCGAAGCCCGCAAGCGACTGATCGAAATTCACCTGGTCAAGCGCGATGATCCTTCCGCAGCCATCTGGTTCGCATCGGAAGGCGTCGATGAGAAGACGAAGAAGCTGCTGCCTGTCGCGGCTCGTGATGGGGATAAAGCAGATGCGCCCACGCTGGCCCAGCTTGCCGACTGGTACAACGATCTGGCGGAAGCGGCCGCCGCTGCTGACAAGGCAGCCATGTACAAGCGCGCCAAGAATTATTACGAGCGCTTTCTCACGCTGCACAAGGACAACGACCTGCTCAAAGCCAAGGCCACGCTGACACTGGGGCAGATTGATCGCAAGCTCAAGGAACTTGCCTCCGGTGCTGCGACAACGACTGGCACCACGCCCGGCTCGCCCGGAACCACACCAGCAGCAACGACCACCACGAGCGATGGCCCCGGCGCACTGACGGTCAAGATTGATGGGCCGTCGATCACCGATGCTGAGCGCGTCGAACGGCTCTACACGCAGCATTCACGACATGTCGCCAAGCCCTACTTTGTGATGGGTTCTGACTATGTACCCGTATTCGATTTCGATTCCAAGTACCCCAGCAGCAACAAGGAGACGCTTGCTGCCGTCAAAGCGCGAATGACCACCACAAAAATCGAGCGCGTCGGGCTGATCAAGCGAATGGTCACCGTGCCGCCTGTACCTGCGGAAGCTGAATCCATCGCGATGGCCTTGCCTGCTATCACGCCGGGGTCGTATGGGTATCTTCATTCAATGGAAGTTTTGCAGGTGCTAGGTGAAGATGAGATGATCGTCAAGAATTTCTGGATGGTTGATCGCGACACGCTTTTGAACGTCCCTTGGGACCAGCGCAAAGAACGCGACGAACTCGTCCGCCGACAGAACGATTGGAACTTTGGCGGCAATACCATGCGACTCTTGGGCTTTCCCACGACCGGTCTCAAGCCCGGCGAGCGCGTCGGCATCGGCGGCAAGACCGGTAAGCCGATCCAGGTTTACATCGTCTCCACCGATCCACAGGGCAACGTCTTCAAAAAGACTCGCCCCGTGGCCACGGTCACCAGCAACCTCCTCAAAGGCGGCATCGACGAAAAGCAGTTCGCCGACCTGCTGAACAAGCGAAGCCTCACGCGAACCGACTTTGTGAACATCTATCTCGAAGCACAGCGAACCTCTCTCAAAGATGCCCTTTCGCTCGCCATCACACGCATCGAAGCCAAAGGTGTCAAGTCGCCATGATCCACTATCTTGCGAGAAGATTGGGGGCCTTCGCGATGACCGTCGTACCAATCTCGAATTCCTCGCTAAGCAGATGGATTTTGTTTTGTCCCTTAGGCAGGCCATCATCTCGACCGATAGGCAATGGGTCAGGCAGTTTCGCAGTCCAAATACTGCTTTCACCCACTGGCCATGAGCAGTGTACTCATTGCCTCAAGAGCACTACGCGATAGTGTTTGCTCAGTGCGTTCTTTGGCAACACCGCAATCTCCGTCATTTGTTTTGCGACATCGGGGTGATCTGATTTTAGCTTCTGCCAGGCGTCGAGTGTGGTGACGATCGCGAGATTGAGTTTGCGCTGGTTAATACACTGGCTTAGGTCATCTATCGAATCCAGGTGGGGAACTGGTTGCCGGGCGTAGAAGGAAAAATCGTTGTCATCCTTGCCGTAGGTGGCGAATTGCAACTTCGACAGATCAGTGTGACTTTGGACCATCGCAATCAGTTTGGAATCACTGCCTGTTTCGAGAAACCAATCTTCCAATTCTCCCGCACCGATCCAGACCATCACAGCACAGAGCCATGCGATCATGATGTTGCGTGGGCGCAGTTCAATGGATCCTGCCCAGGTGCGTGCCATGTAGGCACAGGCGAGGGTCGTTAGCGCCGAGGGAACGATGATCCAAAGGATTATCGCCTCTTGAAGGTAGAGCGTGCCGATCGCCAGCGCGGTTGTCATACTGATGGCGCAGATGAACAGCGTCCAGTGAATCTTTGTAAATGATACTGCTGCATCGCGCTCTTTGCTGGCACACATGTACGGCGCGATCGCACCTCCAACCAGCAAAGCCAAAGGAGCACCCAGAGGTAACAGATAAGTGGCGAGTTTGCCGACACCCAGTGAAAAGAAGATGAATGGCACGATGACCGCCAGTGCCCATAGTGCGGTTTCATCTGCCTGCCTGATGAGTGAACGGGCCTTGCTCCAAGCCTGCTTCGTTACTGGCCAAGGAATCAATGCCGTCATCGGAAATAAGCCAGCGAAGAAGATCGGCACGAAGTACCAGATAGGCTCGCGATGGGCACCGTCGCCGGTCATGCGATCGAGCATTTCGTGTCGCCAGAGTTCGATGGCATCTGGCCGTTGCACAACGACGATGGCGACCCATGCTAGGAGCGGGAGCAGGGAGAGAAGGAATCCTGAGATCAATCGCAAATGCTTGAGTTTGGCCCACTGCTTGGCCAGCGCCAGCCAGAGCACGAGAATGCCCACGGGTATCCAAGCCAAGGGGCCTTTGGTGATTAGCCCCAGAGCTACGCAACTCCAAAGCAGCAAAGGCCAGCGGCGTAAATGCGGTTCGCGCACTGCCATCGCCCCGAAGAGCAACGTGCCGAACCAGAAGAATGACATCGGCGAATCGGTCAGCGGCAATCGACTGACACAGACATGCAGCGGCGTCACGGAAAGCAGCCCCACCGCTAGGTAGCCGCCATGCTTGCCGATGAATCGTCTGCCTGCGGCAAAGAGCAACACCAGCGTCAGGCTTCCCATCATGGCTCCCGGCGCACGGACCGCCCATTCACCATGGCCTATCGTTTTGAGCATTGCCGCTTCCATCCAATAGGTCAGCGGCGGCTTGGTCAGATGCGGCTTGCCCATCCAGTGCGGCACCAGCCAGTCGCCGCCATCGGCCATCTCCATGCTGACCACCGCATACCGGCCATCGCTTCGACCGTACAGCGGATGATCACCGAGACTGATCCAGATGGGAACGACCGCTATCAGCAGAAACAAGAGCGCCCAACGCCATTGCAAACTTGCCAGCGGCGCGCTGCCTGCGCGATCGAGTTCGACGTTCAAGGACATCGACTGGGGTGATGATTGGATCATGGAGAGCAGTGCTGATTGGACACGGGAACAGCATCAAGTCACGAGTGGCTTCAAGCGGCGGAGGTGGTTGATCGTTCGGAGGATTCAAACGATTCATTGCCGGACTTTCGTGGCAACGAGGTGGCGCGTAGCGCATGCGCTCGCCGGTGAATCAGAACCAGGTTTCGGCTATAGACGATGACGCCGATGCTTTGCCCCAGCACGCCCACTACATCGCGTCGCCAGATGAAGTAGGTCAGCAGCATTGCGCCGCCGACCAGACTCATCCACCAGAACGACACCGGAATGACCGATCGCTTTCGGCGTTCGCTGGTGAGCCACTGCACGATCATGCGCCCGGTGAAGAGCAGTTGCCCGACAAGTCCCAAGCCCACCCAAAGCAGGCCCCATGTTGAACTGATGTTGCAAACCTTTTCAATCCATGTGGACTCGTGCACGTGATCCACGAGAAAAGTCGAGAACGCCATCGGCGACAGTGCCACGTGAGTCTGGTCATCGAAATCGATCATGTACAAATAGGAATCCGCATTGGGCACCAGACGAATCTCATGCACCGAATGAATCTTCAGCTCAAGTGTCACCGCTTCTTGTTGCGTCTTGGCCATCAGCGGCGCAGCGCAAAACAAGAGCATCATGGCGGTTGGCCACATTGTTCTATGGTTGGAGTCATTCATGAGTGGCTTCCACCACTTCGGGCATCAGTTCGATCGTCCTGAGCCGGCTTCGCATCCATCGAACTGCAAAACAATCCAGCAGCCCGGACCATCCACGATTGAGGACACCATATTTCGTCTGACCTGCCACGCGCGGCCTGTGTGACACCGCAACCTCCATCACCGTTGCTCCCAACATTCGTGCATACACCGGCACGAACCGATGCATTCCTGCATATTGCAGCGGCAGCAATCTGGCGACTTCGGTTCTCATAACACGCGTGGAGCAGCCTGTGTCGCGAATGTTATCACGCAGCAGCAATCGCCTGGCGGTGCGCCCGATCCAACTGGTGATCTTGCGCACGATGTTGTCCTGCCTTCGCGCCCGCAGGCCTTGCGCCATGTCTGCTTCGCCGTTGGCAACGATCGTGAGCAGCCGGGGTAGATCAGCAGGATCGTTTTGCAAGTCGGCATCCAGTGTGGCCAGAAATTGTCCACGCGCCGCTTGGATGCCGGTGTTCATTGCAGCGGACTGACCACAGCGACGAGAGTGACGCACCAGTCGAACCCATGGACGAGTGGCCGCCGCTTTGATTGTTTCGTGGGCGGTCTGGTCAGTCGAACCGTCATCCACGATGATGAGTTCCGTCTGCGAGACCAGAGCCACCACCGATTCTTCAACCTCCGCCACGAGGCGCTGAATATTGAGCCCTTCATTCATGGCTGGAACGACGATCGACAATCGCCACTTGTCATCAGCAGTGTGACGATCGAGCAATTCATGCACCCTGAAGTTAGACATCTGCGCTATCTGATTTTCACGACAGAGGTTCAAGCATGCCTTCTTTCTTGAGTACGCGCGTGATCACATAAGCGACAACAGTGGCGGCCCAGATCGTCAGCAATCCGTTGATCCAAGACCGGCTTTCTTCGATGCCCAGATGGGTAATTCGTTCCCATGCCAGCAGCGCCAGCAGTGTGGTGGTCCAGGTCATGGTGGTGCCGTGTTCTTTGTTGATAGCCTTGCGCCAGTCGAAGCGCATGCCTTTAAGGGTGGCGGCAAGTCCAATGGGCCGGAACATGAATCGCGGCACTTTCCTACAGTACTCAACGTATTCCTGACCGAACCTGCTTTGCAGGTATTGCTCTTCTGCAAGGGTGATGGCTAGAAAAGAGATTGCAAAAAACGGGACGCCCAAGGCATACATCCATGGCGAGTTGTGAACGATGATCAAGCCGATCATCATCAGGAAGTTGCCGACATAAAGCGGATTTCGGCAGTGGGCAAAGAGCCCGGTGGTGACCAGGCTTTTCGCATAGATCTGTTTATTGAGGCCGCCCCTCTTGATGTAAGCCAGACCGATCACGACATACCGCAGACCAATACCAAAGAGCCCGATGGCGAGGCCGACCATGTCCAGATTCAGATCGCGCCCTTGATCGCCAGCAGGCCACACGGGAACGAAGATCGCCGCGAGTGCGAAGAAGACGATGGGGAACACGACATTGCGAGTACGAAACAATAAGTTGCCCAAGGGAATGAGCAGTCGTTGCAGCAAGGAGAGACTTGTCGCAGTGGTTGCCTCTACAGAAACATTGGCTGCATCAGTCAAGCCTTGCGCTGTGTCAGAGATCGTTGTTATAGAGTGTGTGGCTTCCATCTCATTTACTCCTTGAATGCGATGATGCCGCAGAAGTTGTACCACTTGAAAAAGATGTCAATGGAGCTAAATCCCGCGCGGCGAAGCAACTCCTTGTTCTCCTCAAGGCGATAGGGAATGAGGACGTTTTCCAAAGCTTCGCGCTTCTGTGAGATTTCCATTTCGCTGTAGCCGTTGCGCGCTTTGTATTCGTAGTAATGCTTGATGAAGAGGCGGTTGAAAGTGGAATCCTCGCCCAACACTTTCTCCACGAGGATGACACAACCGTTGGGCTTGAGGCCGTTGTAAATTGTTTGGAGCAGTGAATCGCGATGCAGCGGCCGAACAAATTGCAGCGTCAGCGACATGAGTACAACAGAGGCGTTGTCGATTCCGATGCCGTGATTCATGTCCCCCATGCGCAGGTCGTAAGCGTATGGGAATCCGGTTTCTTCAAGTTTTCTCCGGGACTTGTCGAGCATTTCCTTGGAGTTGTCGATGCCGATGAATTGCACATCTTGGCCCGGCTTCATGAAATGGGCGGCAGCGAAGAACGAATTGGCCGTGGAACAGCCCAGGTCATAGATCGCCGTCTTTTCCTGAGCGAAGTCGGCAGTAAGCTCGCCGACCATTCGTTGAATCTCGCCGTAGTAAGGCACCGAGCGGTTGAGCATGTCATCGAAGACCGCCGCCGTTTCTTTGCCGAAGTTGAAATCATCGATACGTTTTCGCGGAGCTGCGAATAGCTTGTCCTGCGGAGGAACTTCCGCAGAGGGCCTTGAAGCGACATCCGTCTTGAGTGCGGTCATACGGCATCCTCCTGGAAACAGGCGTGGGAGACGCTTGATACAGGAACTATGATAAGAACCGAAGATGATGCCAAGATGATGAAGCGCGAACGAATTCAATTCGTCAGAAAATATTTCGCTCGGTCGAATTGGCAGACATGGCGGACATGGCGGGAAACTGAAGTTGAGCGACGAACTGGGCATTGCTGTCGAGTTTGAGCGACAGTGCTATTGACATGGCAACGGCATACGCATTGACAAGTGCCAAACCCAGTCCAAAGTGTTTGCTTTCCGTGCGGGACGCATCCTTGCGCCAGAAGGGCTCTGAGATGTGGGCCATGTCAGCTTCGCTAAGCACTTGACTCGGATTCATGATCGACAGCATCACCGCTGCACCGTCGTCATCGGCGACCACAATCTTGCAATGGATTTGTGATCCTTCTGGACTGTGAGTGATCGCGTTGTCCAAGAGATTTGCCAGGCAAGCGCGGACAAGCACCGGATCGGTACACACGGTTGCAGACGAAGGCAGATGGCGGTCGAATCTCACACCTTTCGCAGCAGCGCGGGGTTCTAGCTTCGATTGAACTTCACTGAACAGACGGCACAGATCAACCGTTTCGAGTTTAGCGAGTAGCGAGCCTGCATCATGACGCGATAAACTTAAAAGCGCATCAACCAATGTCTCCATCCGAATTGATATCTCCTTCACATCCCGAATGGCCTGGCCTATGGCTTCATTCTCAATAGGCCATTGCCCTACCACATCCGTCAGCGTGCGCAGCTCCGCGATGGGGGTTCGTAGTTCGTGTGCAGCATCAGCCGTGAAGCGATGCTCGCGCTGCATCGCCGACTGCAATCGATCAAGCAGGTTGTTGAGCTGCCGAACGATCGGCTGCAACTCCGACGGCAGGTTGTCCACGGACAAACGTCCCTGGAGATTATCCGGCTTGATGGCCTCTACTTCTTGGCCAAGCCCGCTCAGAGTGCGCGTCGTTCTTTTCACAATGAATGAAATGGCCAGTGCCCCGCTGGCAGCGATCACCAGTGAAGCCACCACGGAGAATCCCTTGATGTTCGCCAGTGTTTTGTCGAGCGATTCCCGTTCGCGGGCAATCACTGTCACCATTTCCGGCGCTGGTGGTGGTGGATTTTCAATCATTCTCCCATGCACCAATTCAAGACTTGGCCTGAAGCGATAATCGACTCGACGGCCAAGCCGACCATCAGGAAGCCTGATGTTTGCAATATGTGGATGAGGGCTTTTGGAGACAGGTTTCAAATCACCGCCTTGCAAGGACGGCGATCTGGCAAACGATTCATCGGACATCGTCCAGACCTGAAAATACTGCGGATGATCTGTTTCAAGGAACTGCGGCGTCGATGCGGGGTTCAACTCGAATTCCAAGTGCCCCTCTGGCTCCTGCAGGGTCATCGAACTGATCGACACCGCCTCATCCAGTAGTGCCTCATCAAACTGTGCCAACAGAACATGATGCACATATTGGTAGAGACTCACATTTGAAATCACAAGCAGTACGCCGACTGTCGCGATGAGCCAGATCGTCATATCACGTCGGATTGATTTCATGCTTGCTCGTGCTGCAAAGAATACCCAAGCCCACGATGCGTCTGTATTACAACCTTAGCACCGGCGAGTTCCAACTTGCGGCGGATGGCATAGATCGTCGAATCCACCACATTGCTCATCAGTGTCACATTTCGATCATAGATATGTTCCTCGATCTGAGCACGCGACACTGTTTCGCCCAAGCGAGAAGCCAGGTACTGCAGCAGATGCAACTCGCGCCGAGTCAGTTCAAGGGGTTTGCCATCACATGACACCACGCTTGCTGTGTTGTCGATCACCAGATTGGCGCATTCGATCGATGAACGCCGAATGCCATAGCGACGGCGGATGAGTGCTTGAAGTCTTGCCGTGAGCTCCTCAAATGCAAAAGGCTTTATGAGGTAATCATCCGCGCCTTGTGTGAGACCGTGCACGCGATCCTGCACAGTATCCTTGGCTGTCAATACCAGCACTGGCGTGTCACTGCCGCTTTCCCGCAGGTTTTCAAGCACCGACAAGCCATCAAGACCAGGCAGCATCAGGTCCAGGATGATCGCGTCATATTGATTGAGTTTCGCCAGCCTCAATCCCTCGATTCCGTCGAGTGCAGAATCCACGACATACCCCGCTTGTCGCAAGCCCAGGCTGGCGTAGCGTTGTAGTTGCTGGGAATCTTCGACCAACAGAATTCGCATTGGGGCAACTTACTCCAAAGAGACTTGATTCACATCGCTCACATTGATGATGGCGCGAGGGTCATCGGAGTTACTGCATTCTCAGTCGATCTGTGCCCAACCAACAATCCATAGAGTGGTGGCAGCAGAAACAAATTCAATAGTGTCGAGGTCATCAATCCCCCAAGAATGACAACTGCCAAAGGGAACTCGATTTCCTGGCCTGGCTTCTGGCCGTCGATGATCAGTGGCACCAGGGCAAGGCCGGTGGCCAGCGCAGTCATGAGGATGGGGGCGAGGCGTTCTTCCGAACCGCGCAGGATGAGAGCGCGTCCGGGCAACTGGCCTTCCTCTTCCTGAAGATGTTTGTAGTGACTGACGAGCATAATGCCGTTGCGAGCGGCGATGCCAAGCACGGTGACAAAACCGACGAGCGAACCGAGCGAAAGCACACCGCCTGAAAGCATGGTGCCAAACACGCCGCCGACGAGGGCGAAAGGCAGCGTGAGAAAGACAAGAAGCGTGAGGCGAACAGACTGAAAGTCAACGTAGAGCAGAAGCACAATGCCGAGCATCGCCAGTGCCGCCAGCGCGTAGAGCCGACGACTGGACTCTTCACGGGCCGTGTACTCGCCCAGAAACTCCGGGTGATATTCGCGAGGGAATTCCAGCGTTTTCACCTTCGCTTCGATCTCCCGTGCCACAGTCCCCAGATCGCGCCCAGCGACATTGCAATAGATGTCGATACGGCGCGATGCCCCTTCGCGTTTGATCTCATTGGGAGCGGCCACGATCTCTACATTCGCCACGTCGCCCAGCGGCACCCGAGCACCAGTAGGAGTTTCGATCAGGACCTGACGCAGCGAAACGAGATCCGTACTCAGCGAATCGATACCGCGAACGACCACGGCAAACTTCTTCTGATCCTGATACACCTCACCAACCTTCGTGCCTTTGATGAGCGTCGTCACTTGCCTGCGCACCTGTCCCGCTGTCAGCGCGAAAGCCTCGGCTGCCTCGGGTTTGAGTTGTACCTCAACCTGTGCGACAAGCACCTGCGATTCAACCTTGAGATTGGTCACGCCCTCCACCGACGCCATCGCCTTCTCCACCTCTTTCGCTTTCTCGCGCAGCACGGAGAGTTCAGGGCCAAAGACACGGACGACAATACTGCCGCTGGAACCGGTCAACACTTCCTTGATGCGCTCTTTCAAATACGTAAGGACATCGCGGTACAGGCCGGGATAGCCATCGACAACTTCCTGAATTTTTGCGAGCGTCGCCCGGTGATCGACATCGGGATCGATACTGATCCAAAGTTCGGTGAAGTTTGGGCCGACGACTTCATCAGCGACTTCCGCACGGCCGATGTGCGATCCGAAGTTGCGCACGCCGGGAATCGATCGCAGTTCCTTGCTCGCTTGCGTCGTGATTCGCGTACTGGCTTCAAGAGAACTACCGGGCTTTTCAACCCAGTGCATCAGGAAATCGGTCTCCTGAAAATCAGGCATGAACTCTTCGCCAAGCCGCGATGCCGCCATGATGGTGAGCCCGAAGGCAAGCATGAGAATACCGATGGCCCACATCGGACGATCGACAATCCAAGGCAACACACGACGATAACCCGCCTTGAGTAATCGCGAGAGTGGCGCTTCATGCGGCCTTGCTTTGGCGCGGATCAGCATCAGTGACAAGGCTGGCGTCACGGTCAGCGCCACCAGCAGCGAGGCGAGAATCGCAAGCACATACGACATCGCCAGTGGACGAAAGAACGAGCCCGCCACACCTTCAAGAAAGAAGATCGGCAGAAAGACCATGATGACAATCAGGCTCGCGTAAACCACCGCACTGCGTACTTCCAGCGATGCATTGAGCACGACAGTAAACGGCGACTGTGGATTGGGTGACAGACGATTGAGCCGGAGCCGACGCACGATGTTTTCTACGTCGATGATGGCATCATCCACCACTTCGCCCAGCGCGATGACGAGGCCGGCGAGCACCATGGTGTTGATCGTGCCGCCGCGCCAGTAGAGGACGAGCGATGCAGCAACAAGCGAGAGCGGGATCGCCGTCATGCTGATGAGTGCGGTTCGCCAGTCGTAGAGGAAAAGAATGAGGATGATGACGACCAGCGCACAACCGACGAACAGTGCATGTGAGAGATTATCGATCGCTCGTTCGATGAATGTGGCTGGGCGGAAGATGGTCGAATCAATCTCGACATCCTTGAGACCCGGGCGCAAAGCTTCGAGTGCTTCTTCGACGTTCCGCGTGACTTCGAGCGTGTTGCCCCAGGGTTGCTTCTCGACGATGAGCAGAATGCCTGGGACATCATTGATGATGGCATCGCCGATGGGCGGCGGCGAACCGGTGGTGACCTCTGCAACATCGCCTAGACGCAGCGAATTGCCGCCAGTTTTAGGCTCGATGACCATACGGGCCAGATCATCCGAAGTGTGAATAGGCGAGACATGGCGAATCGATAATCGCTGGTTGGGCGTCTCAATCCATCCGCCTGAATCGAGCGAAGTGGCATCGGTGGTCGCTCGCATCACCGCATCGAGCGATACGCCGTTTGCTTCAAGGCGCTGCGGATCGACTTTGACTTGAAACTGTTTATCGCGCTGGCCCCAGACGGCGACATTCGCCACGCCGGGGATCGCCATCAGCTTCGGCCGAATCGTCCACATGGTGAGGATGGTCAGATCCTGCTGATTCAGCGTCTTGGACGACAGCCCGACTTTCAGACACCGGCTCATCGAAGAGAGCGGCGGAAGAATGATCGGCGCTTTGGAGACCGAAGGAAGATGCGACGCCTCCGATGCCAGTCTCTCCGCCACCAGTTGCCGGGCGCGAATGAGATCAGCACTCGGCTCAAAAATGAGCTTGACCGACGAAAGGCCGAGCACGGATTTCGAGCGAATGGTTTGGAGCCAGCTCGTGCCGTTGAGCGCGTTCTCCAGCGGTACTGTGATCAGGCTTTCAACTTCTTCTGCGGAAAGGCCCGGCGCTTCAGTCTGAATTTCTACGATTGGTGGCGCGAACTCAGGGAACACATCCAACGGCATCTGCTTCGCCATCTGAATGCCGACGATCAGCAGCACCACCGACAGCGCCAGGACGACGACGCGCAGCTTCAGTGAAGTTGAAACAAGCCAGTTGAGCATGGTGAGAAGTCGCCTATTTGCCGAAGCCCATTTCCTTGCCGAAGATTTCCGCCACACCCTGCGTCACGATTGGTGTACCTGGAGCGGGACCGCTCGAAAGAACCGCTTGGCCGTCCACCACACGACGTACTTGAACGCGGCGACGAATATAATTTTGCGGAGCGGTGTTCTCATAGACCCATGTGCCGCCGTTAACGTCATGCACGACTGCTGACCAGGGAATGACGAGGCTTTCATCCTCACTTTGGAGCGGCAACGAAATAGTCACGCGCTGGCCCGGCACCCATGCGCCCGCCTTGTTATCAACTTCGTAATACAGGTCCACCGTTGCGCTTGCCGCCGTCGCTGAAGGCGGCGCGGCGATCGGCCTGATGCCAGCGGGACGATCCCCCGCAGACTCGCCTACACGGCTGAGCATCGCAGACTGATCCGTTGCGATTGCGGCAAGTTCGCCAACATACACCGGCACGCGCACCCACATCACATCGTGATTCACAATCTCAAATAATGGAGTACCAGATGCGACGGATTGCTCTGTCGCCACAAACACCGATCGCACCATACCGCTGCTGGGTGACTCAATCGTCAACGAGATCACTGACCCGCTGTCGATGCCCTTGATGGTCTTGTCGATCAGATCACGGCGGGCGATTGCTGCCTCGCTCGTCTTCTGCGCCAGATCAAATGCAGCTTGCGCTTCATCCACCGCTCGCTCGCTGCCAGCTTTGCTTTCAACGAGTTCCTTAGCGCGCTCCAATGCCCGAGTCGCCGCGCTCACCTGAACCGCCGCGTTCTTCACCAGACCTTCCGCATCTACCAGCGATGTCGCCAGCGCGGTGCGAGCTTCATTGGTCAGTAGCGGAATCAGTGTGAAAATGCCTTGGCCTTTCTTGATCACCTGGCCTGGCGCGATATGTCCGCCTTCAATCACTTTGAGCGTGCCGACGAATGGAGCGGAGACTGTCACTGAACGGCCAGCGGGCAAAACGATTTCACCGCCGAGCGTTCGCACGCGTTCGATCTTTTTTGCCGTGAGTTTCTCTGTAGTGATCGCCAGTCGCTTCTCCGCCTCTGGTGTGAGCGTGACGATATTCAGGTCCGATTCATTCACAGACTTCGTCTGCGTCGCGGGTGGCACCGGCTTGGCGATCTCCGGTTTTTTCTGGTTGGTGGTGTAGAGAATCCAGAACGCGATCGCCGAGCCAACAATCGTCAGCGTGGCGACAAGACCCAGAAATGAACCGAAACGCGATTTCATCGTGCTTTCTCCGTCGGAGCTGCGGCGGGTGTGAGCGGTTTGGATTCGAGCCTTCGCCCGACGGCGCGCTCAAGCTCTGCCCTTGCTCGGCGAAGGTCCGATGCTGCCTTGGCTTCGCGGATGTGAGCTTCGAGCAGTTGCCGATTCATGTCGATCACTTGCACCAGCGAGGTCTCGCCCCCTGTGTAAGCTTTTCGCGACAGCGCCACTGCCTCATCCAGCGCAGGGAGTATCTGCGCTCGCCACACATTCAGATCATCACGTGCCTGGGCAAACCTGGCGTACGATTCGCGCACTTCGAGGTTGACCTGATCCTGCAATGTTCTCTTTTGCAGGCTCAGTCGCTGAACCTCCGCAGCAGCGCGGGCGATCATGCCTTGGTTCTGATTGAAGATAGGCAAGCTGAAGCGGATGCCCGGGCCTGTTTCCCATCCCTTGGAGCCTTTCTGATTGACATCGCCAACGATCGACATATTGAACCAGTCAATCCAGGCAAGTCTCTCTCGCTCCTGTGCTACGTCGATCGCCACCTGCGCAGCTTGAATGTCTGATCGGTCTCCAAGCGCCGATTCAACGAGAGCATCGGCATTCCAATCCTGATTCAATGCATCCATCGAGTTTCGCGTGACAATCGGTGTCCGAATCGCACTGGCTCCCATAAGCGCGCGAAGCCGTTCTTCTGCGATGGTGGTGTTGAATACAAGACTCTTTGCTTCCTGCTGGGCGCGAATCGCATCGATCTTCGCTGTCGCCGCGTCCAGAGCCCTGGCTTCGCCCGCCTTGACCCGAGCATGAGCGATCGTCGCCATCTGTTCCCGCAGCGCAGCTGATTCTTCAAACAGTTCGCGTGTTCGCCGTGCGAGCGCAAGGTCGGCGTAGGCCAGCCGAACATCACGAATCAAGTCCACGCCAGCCTGCGCCAGTCGTGATGCGGTGCGCTCGCTGGCAATCTGTGCAGCTTCGATGCGCCGCTCACGCAACCAAAGAAACTCGATTGGTAGCGTGGCGGTGGCTTCAAACTGTTTTGGGCCGATGGGGAAAAGCATGACGAACTCGGGATTGGCGATCAGGCCGGCTTGAATGACATCCGCCCGGGACAGTCCCAGTTCCGCCAGTTGCTCCTGAAACGCAGCGTTGTTCGCCAGAGCAAGATCAATGGCCACGCTTTCATCGAGGCCGTTCGGATCTGAGAGCGGGCCGTAGTCAACCGGATCTGATTCTGCCTTGAGATGAAACCCGCTGCGATTGAATAGTCCGCGATCCACGGTCGCCCGATCGGCCGATTGAGGCGTAGAACAGCCGACAACTGAGATGATCGCAAAGAACGCGCTAGTGCGGGCAAGAGTACATCGCATAGGGATTGAGCTAGGATGAGCGGCCAAAGAGAATCGTACCCCTGAGGTACACGGGCATGGTCCACATACTTTTTAGGACGATACTCTTTCAAAGATGATGCGAAGATGATGCAACGGCCAAGGGGATAGGATCCACAGGCAATCGCATCTAAATCCCAGCCTTGAGCACCCTGATGAGGTACTGCTCATCCCAGCCGGCCTTCAGGCGTTTGCCTTTGATGCCGCGGCTTCCAAACTAAATGAAGTGGCGTAAAATCAACCGACTCGGAATCCGCCATTGTTGGGCTATCGCAACTTAGCGGGAAACCTGACAACCGGTGATCGACAGCGCCACGGCTGGAGATGACTACCGACTCTGATGCCGGTAGACCCAGACGCGGTCGGTCATGCCTCCGTGAACGACCAGTACGTTCAGACGCGGATCGAAATATCCTTTGGGTTGAGCCCAGTAGTTGCCAGCACCGTAGTTGGAGGGCGGGCAACCGTCGCCCTTGGGTGTCACCAGTTCCCACTTGTTTTCGGCCAGTGAGAACACAGCCACTCTTCCCTCCTTGTTGCCGTCGGTCAGCAGAAACACATCGTTGATGCTGTCGTACGCGAACATGGTCTTGGCGTCGTGGGCTTCGATAGGAATCTGATCATTGAGCTTCGCCCATTCGTTCTTCGTGATGTCGTAAGCGAAGGTGGCCTTGCCGATCACCGCGACCATCTTCTTATGCTTGGGGCTGTAGGCGGTCTGCTGCTCCTCGGTCGGGGCAACCTTGTTACGCAACACCAGATCGCTGATGGTCTTGCCGCCGTTGGGTTTCAGCTCGGTCCAGATATTCGTCGCCACATCCCACGACCACATCATGTACGAGTGTGGCGAAACGTTCTGCGCGGCGACGTAATAGATCACGCGCTTGAGGTCGGGGATGTAGCACATCGTCGCGCCCATGCCGGTCAGCTCCGGCATCCCGCCTTTGGCCGGGCGTTTGTGGATGTTCCACTTCTTCTGGGCCGGGTCGAACAACCAGATGCTGCTGTAGGACTTGTCGATCTGCTTCTCGATGTCCTCCAACGGCACGCCGGTGTACCGGCTCTGGAGCACAGCCGCATCGCTGCAATAGGCACCATGGCCGTGAACCATCATGCGCACGTTCGGTTCGTAAACGAGCGTGTCCCAGGTGTGGCCGGGAAGAATCGGCCCGCCGTTCTTTGTGGTGAGGTAGCCGTCCTTGAGGACGATGTTGGCATTCCACCAGGGCCGCACTTCTTCGAACTGCTTGCGCTCCGCTTCGCTCATGGGTTGATCAGGTTTCTCGCGCAAGCGGCGAGCCAGAAACATCAGCACACCCTTGAGTGGTCCATGGTTGCCGCCGTCCGGCTCGAAGATCATGTGCCAGGTGTTCGATCCCAGGTGATATTCCCACACATCGTTCGATCGAATCGTCTGATGGTCGCCGCCGTGATATAGCGCCGCCTGCCGCTCGGGCGCATAGACCATCCGCATGGTGTAGCCACGCGTGACCGGCCCCACGGTCTGGCACCCATAGATGTTGCTCGCGGCCTTCACCTTCAATTTGGGCAGCGTCAGAGATGACCGGTCTTCCAGGTTCGAGACGGCTTCAATGATCGCGGGATCATCGTGATATGGAAGCGCTGCCGGCGGAGATTCTGCGGCCAGGCCGAAAGCGGCGGTGACCAAGACCGAAACCAGTGCGACCACGGCTTGAGGTACATTCATGGCGATGCTCCTGGAACCTGTGGGAAAGCCGAGTCTGAGCGCGAACATCCATGTCAGTTTACATGAAGGTATGCCAAGCCGAAGCGCGATGGATGAGGCGTCCCATGGAATTCTTCAACAAGTGAACGGAAGCTCTTGCGGCGGAAGGGGCGATGGTAAACTGCTAACCCGTGGCAGGCGGTGTTCGTCGGCCAAAGTCCAACTGGGAAATCCCGGGCAAAAGGGGATTCTGCATGATCCGCACATTTTTGACTCTGGCCTGTTTCTTCGCCGTCAGCCTGACGGTGTACGCCCAAGACAAAGGGCCGCTCGCCGAACTGCCCAGCAAGCCGGGTGCGCACATCGAGAAAATCAAAGCGATGGGCGACAACCAGTGGCTGAATCTCGGCGTCCCCGCCGCAGATCCGAAGTGGGGCAAGGCACGGGGCAGTACGTGGGGTGCCAAAGCTCTGATCCTCGCACCGGACAAGCGAGGAGCCTTCCTCTTCGGCGAAGGAGTCCACGCCTACGTCAAGCCGGACGGCCATGCGATGGACGACCTCTGGTTCTACGACATCAACGCCCACGCCTGGATGTGTCTCTACCCCGGAATGAACACGAAGACTTTTACGCAGCGAGTCAAAGATAAGGAACTCAAGATCGATGACAACGGGCAGTTGATCGACAACGACAAACAGCCCATTCCGCTCCACACATTGGTTCACGCCTGGGGCTATCTCGCTTACGATTCCGACCGAAAGAAATTCGCCTTTGTCAGTTGGTCGAGCAATCAGATTTCCAGATACTTTCTGGGCGGCGAGAAACTGATGGACGAAGGCTTGAAGCTGCTCGAAGAGCAGATGAATGGGAAGAAGTCGGTCTTCTCACCGTGGTTCTACGACGTAGCGACGGGCAAGTTTGAACACTCGATAGCGAACAACACGACGGCAGTAAACGCAGGCGGCTTCCCTCAGTTGCACTACCTTCCCTCGAAGAAGCAATTCTTCTCGGTGGGTTCCGACACCGTGGCGATATTTGATCCCGCGAAGAACGAGTGGAGCGATGCCAAGCCGAAAGGCCCGGCACCCAAGGGTTATGATGCCTGCGGTTGCTATGACTCCAAACGGAACCGCGTCTATCGCAACGATGGTGACGGCTCGAAAGGAGAGGGACTCATGGCCTACGACATCGACAGCAACTCTTGGAGCCACTTGAAGCCGACCGGGACAGCGCCAGCGGCAGCCAGCACCAACACCGCGTTCTACGAGTACGACGCTCGGCTCGACGTTGTTGTGGCGATCCACTTCAAGGGGAAGACGGCAGGGATCTTTGTTTACGACCCGAAGACCAATTCCTGGGCTGATCCGCTTCCCTTCCCGGCAGACGGCCCAAAGTTTGACTTCGCGGCCAACACTTTTTACGACCGTGAGTTGAACGCCTACTTCTGCCACGTTGCTGGCGACAGCAGAGATAATGGTGTCATGTGGGTGTATCGGTACAAGCAATAAGGTAGAACTCCGCCGTGGCGTTCTGCGACAAACTGAGCGCCAAGGAAGGCAAGAAATACCGGCTGCCCACGGAGGCGGAATGGGCTAAGGCGTCACCACGCCGAGGTACAGTTACGTAACTCGCATCTCCACGATTCTTTTCAAACATTTTTTCGCGCGCAAAACCACTTGATTCGCAGCACCTTTCTCCGCCCGACGGTTATCCGTTTATTGAATGATGCAGTGGCACACAGTGGGCAGGTCAGGGGGATTGTCTTGGCCGACTGACC
>ENA-ORBV01000922-ORBV01000922.1-microbial-mat-metagenome-genome-assembly--contig:-NODE-922-length-66909-cov-21.819637_pt1 | contig 66909 bp, 49 predicted proteins | sample MGYA00237777_ERZ505514 | MGnify/ENA primary metagenome ERZ505514 (study PRJEB26160, sample SAMN06269048) | microbial mat metagenome | isolation source: Oligotrophic lake microbial mat | place...
CGGAGAAGCGGCTGGCGCTGGCGCGGTGATCGGGGTGCGGCGGCGTGCTCGGACTGAGCTGCGCGGGAGGTCGGACGCTTACGCATTGACCACGCCGTCGTGGTCGAGATCGACGTCGTCATGGTGGCAGTGCCGCCCGGCGCCAGCGGCGGCACGAGCGGGACGATGTGATCTGTTGCCTGGGAGAACGGCAGGAGCAGGTAGTTCCCTGTGATGCTCGCGTTGTTAGTCACGGAGAAGGAGATGGTGGCGTTGCCGGTCAGGCCGGGCGGGGTCACGGACAGCTCGCAGAGCGCCGACTTGGTCTCGATATCCATGTACGCGTCGCAATTGTCAATCGTAGCGATTCGATAGGCGGGAACGCTGTTCAACGCATATGCAAGAAGGAACGTGCGCGGCGCGACCTTCACTGGCACGGCGCGACTCGAGACGCTCGTGCTTGGCGGACCCTGCGCGATCAGAAAACCGAAGTCCGCCGGCGTTAGGCCGTCCAGCAGTTGGCCGTTGCCGTCGATGCGCTTCATCCGCAGTGCTATGCCGGGAGTTGTGACCGCGTTATCCAGATAGATCACCAGCACGCCGCAGTCGTCGATGGCGATCGAGCCGCCCGATTGACTTGTGCTGGGAGATCCAGTTGGATCGCCGGCGCAGTCAATGCCGCCGATGAGTCCAGTGGCGTCAACGGGATCAAGCACGACACCGTTCGGCGTGACTCGCTCACCGATGAGATTCGAGGTCGAACAATTGGTGAGGCGCTCGTCGTTATGGAAGACGAAGAAGTTCGATCCATCGAATGCGGCGACGCTTCCTTCCTGACAGGAATACGCGCGCGTCGTCGGGAACTGAGATCCGAATGGCTCGCCCGTCGCAGGAACGATGAATGCGCCGAAGATGTCGATGCAACTCCTCCCAACGACGCTCACGTCGCGCCGTCGCACCGCGCAGTGTTCCGGAACCCACCGGACGGGATGGAGCCGCCGGCGTACAGCGCGGTACCACCGCCAGCATCGAACCCAGCGAAAGCGCGAAGGGTGTTGTTAGCTCTGGTGCCAAGCGATGACCACGCAATGTCATTCCACCTCGCGACATTTCTCGTCGGGAACGTCGCAGGCGTCACCGAAGCCGTCGCCATTGAGATCCGGACTCGACATGTGGAAGCCACTGCTGAGCGTCGCGCTTGATGGCGCAGCGCCCGCGGCGATGCTGAACGAGTAGCGGAGTCCAATCGAGCTGAGCGCGGGAGCGCCGGTCGCCGAGGACATTGCCGGACTCGTCTCCGGACCGATGGCGGCGACACTTCCGCTGACGTTTTGTGGCGCAGCGAGCACCTCTTGGTCAGTTGCGCCGTCAACCAAGCTGGCAAGCAGCGCTGCCGATCCGAGGGATGTGAGAGTCGCGACTCCCGCGCTCACGAGGGTTCCTACGCCCGAGAGCCGCGAGATGGTGGCTGCGGAAATGGGCTGGTCGAGCGGCTGTTCGACCTTCAGCTCGATGTCGAGGCCAACACCGGCCGGATCGCTCACAACGAGCACACCTTGCAGCGCCGGGCAGCAATCGTCCTTGACGATCAAGAGGAAGTTCATGGCCCACTAACCCAGACTCGAGAAGGCGCTGCCTTCCCATTGGACTCTGCCGTCCGGCAGCGCGGTTGAAAAGATCGCGAGCGGTGTGGGCGTGCCGTTCAGCGAGAATTCGATCGTAGGGTCTGCTGCCTTGGTTTCGGTTGCGGAGGTTGCTGCGGCGAGTGCCGTCCACAGGATGCTCGCACATATGGAAGTCATGTCTGTTCTCCTAAGGAGGTTGAACCTGTCGATCCATCTCTCGATCAATTGACGACGAAGGTCGCCGAGACGGTGGCGAGATCGTGCGCCGAGACGTTCGTCTCGAGAATCAACCCGATTGAGGCGGTGGGCGGAAGAATAGGCATGGAGGGGATGGGCGAACCAAAGGACGCCGGAGGAAAGACGGCGACTGCGCCAGCACCGGCGGTCACCAGAAACGGGTCGTCGAAGAGCGTTGCGAAAGGGATGGCATCAATCAGAAACTGGGCGCTCGAGGTTCCAGCCGGGGCAAAAGCCGATGCGCCGTCCAAGGCCGTGTCGAGAACCAGCCCGATCGACGCGCCGCCCGCCACCGCTAGCAGCCCCGGTAGGGTCGCTGGCAGGGATTCGGCAAGCGTAAAGTTGGCTGTAAACGTGCTCGCGGCATTGTTAGCGACCAACGAGGCAAGAATGATGAAGGGCGGTGGCGGCAGCATGATTGCTGCCTCCTGAACTGCCGCACTTCCGCCCACCGCGATCGTCCATGACATGCCTGCGCCGGACGCCGTCCGGTGCGAGCCGGTGAAGAACACGGTCCCATCCTTGCCCATCGATCGACTGCCATTTGCATCGGCGGCCAACTCGTATTGAGTACCGTCGATTGTCGCGACAAGCGCAGGGGTTGGAAGCGGATCCACTTTCGCGAAGGATCGGTCGGCGGCGGCAGACGATCCGAGAAGGGTGGCAAGGCAACTCACGAGGCCCGCTGCCGTCTGCGGACTCAACCTTGCAAGCAGTCCAGCGGAAGTACATGTCGAAGTGTCCATGAATCGCTCCTATTGAGAGATGTGCGTGGCGATCGAATGGTCCGTTCCAGAGTCCGGCGTTGCGCCGCGCTCTCGATCGAACGTCCTTATCAATGCAGACGTGCGACGATTATCTTGCGCCGCAAGCTCATAGTTCTGTTGTTTTCGCACGGTTGCCGCCACCGCTTCCAGACTGAGATGCGGCGCACTGCGCCGAGCCTCGCAACGTAATTCGAGATTGTTTGAGCGATCGCTATGGTCAGCCCCAATGACTCAGCAGCAATCCCAAATCGCTCGCACCGACGACGCCATCGTGATCGAGGTCGCCGACTCCAGTGCCGCCCCAGTTGCCAAGCAGAATCGCCAAGTCCGATGCACCGACCATACCGTCGCCGTCAAGGTCGCCGCGGACCGCCCCGGAACCGCCGCCGGGGCAGAGATCGGTGCAGAACAGCGCCGCTTCGTCGCAGCAGACAATGTCCCGGCTGGTTTCACAGCAAAAGGGATCTAAGGCGCACACGATGCTCATGCACTCCCGGTTGTCACAGCCGACTCCCGGCGGCGGAAGCCCGTTCGCGCAGCAGCAGTTGCTCAGCGCCGTCGGGCAATCCGGCACCTGAATCTCAATGACCTCCGAGCAGCAATACAGGAAGTCCGCGCTGTGGATGAGGATCTCCACCTTCACGATCGTCCCCGGCGTCGCGTTGGCTACTTGAATCGAGAGCGACGTGATTCCGTATACCGGGAGCGGTGACGGCACGAGCGCCGGCGTCGTCGCAGCGGAGAAGTACATCGGCGATACCGTGACGGGCGATCCCGCAGGCTGGACGCCCAAGAGCACGTGCGCGATCGGATACGGCGCGAATAGATTCTGCATCGTGAAGCTGTAGGTGAACGACGCAAGCCCTCCCACGCACGTGAGATTGCCGATCGCCGAATCGAGGGCGCGCAGGCAATCGCAGTCGGGGATGGCGACGTCCACCACGTCGTGACAGCAAACCTGACCAAGGCTACCGAACAGGAGGAAGTCAAACGACCCGGTCGTGTTCGCCACCATATTGGAGAGCGTCACCGTCACCGTCGCGGAGTCGCCAGTACCGAGCGGCGGCAAGAGCGGGATCAAAGGCGGCGTGACGTTCGGACTCAAGATCGAAAGCGACGTCGCGGTTGTGGACGAGTTGTTCGTGACGGTGAACGTCCACGTGTACTGGCCGGGGACGGGGATCGAGGGGTCGCCGTCAGTGAACTTGCATTCGATCGAGGACGTCGCGACGTCCATGCATTTGGAGCAGATGACTTCGCAGCTTCCGATTTCCCGCTTGTCGTATTCCACCGCTTCAGAAATGGAGTTGCCGTCCGAGTCGATCGAGATGTAGTCGCTATTAATATTACCGCTCTGGGAGATCCCTGCGATACCGTATATAAACACAGGTGGGGTGAGGCATGCACTGCAAACAAGATAGTCCCCGGTGGCCCACACCAACCCACCACTGCCGTTGTCCACGCCGACGCCACCTGAGGCAGAGTCCGGCTGCGCGCCTCCGCAAAAGACGGTACCGCTACAGACAGTCGAGGCACCAACGTCGAAGTTGCCAGATTGATTCCACACACCTCCGCCGCCCGCTGGGTTGGGCTGCCAACAAAACTTTCTGAGGCGACTCTCGTGAGCCCATCCGCAACCAAGGTCGAGAGGCGGGTTGATCGACTTCTCGGCGGTGTAGAGGCAGCAGTCGGCGTCGAACGCGAGGTCTGCGACTGCCGATTGAGTCGATAGTCCCGCCAAGTCAATCTCGATCGCCTTTGACGCCGGAACGGGATTGCCAGCGGCGTCGACCTGCACCGACCAAATCTTGTTGCTGCCCGCACCGCTTGTGTTGAAGTCCCGATTCCATTGCGACACAAACATCTTGCCGTTTGCCACGGCAACGCCCCAGACGCGCTCGCCATAACACACCGGACCCGGCTGGTCTAACGCCTCGGTCCAGTCAGCGTCGTCGGTTCCGCTGAGGTCCAGCACGTCGGTCGCGAAATCCCAAGCGGATTTGATTCGATGCCCGACCGGTGCGGATGGATCGATCCTATAGACGCGCCCGTCCTCGAAGTTCGTTACGTACAAGGATTGGTACGAGCAGCTCCATGTGAGATTGCCCAGACCTGGCGGGCTTACGGGAGGTGCCGAGGTGCCGGGGCATTGAAAGGTCGGAACTGGCACCTGCGGAAGATTCGAGAGCAGCGTTGGAGTGCCAGTCGCGCCATCGATGCGAGTAACCGCACCGGTATCTCCGCCTAACGATCCCAGTGAGTGCACCGGGTACCAGATGCAATGCGACAGGTACATGTTGCCAGCGCCGTCCGCCGTCACGCCAGCCACGCTGCCGAGGGTCGCTTGGGTCCACAACGGGTCTTCGTATCGCGGTGCAGCCCAGATGCTCGGCAGCCCTTGGCTGGCGAATCCTGAGATATCAAATAGGTTCAACACCAAAGACGACGGAAGGTCACCGCTGTCAGTGTTGAGCAGCACCGGACGCCCGCTGAATCCGCTGATTGCGGGCGCCTCTCCACAGCACGACTCGCATTCGACAGGCGGTCCGCTTGCGCTGTCGCCAGCCATTGTGCCATGGACGCACATCAGTCCCACTGTCGCGCTCAACGCATGAGAGAGCTTCATCAGATTCGCCTCCGTAATCATCCCGCCGAAGTGTTCTCAGTGCTAGGCAGAACAACCTGCCAGCCCGTCAGTGCGGGCCGCGCGAAACCAACCTTGCAGGCCAATCCCAGAAAATGCGCTCGCGATCTGTCGGGCGATGGGGACAAGCGAGTCTCGGTCAGCGATCGCGTCGCTCGTCTTGCAGGCGCACCGCCCCTACCGCAGCTGCTCGCTCGCCCATCGGCGCATCGTCGCGGCGTTCGGCGTCTCGATCCCGTCGCGGTGCAAGAGCTCGATCCAAGCTTCAACGCTTCGGGCAATCGCCTTGTCGTAATACCGAAGATCCCACTCGCTGACTCTACCGAGATCGTCGCCAATGACCAGGCGGTCGCCGTCGGGACTAAAGATAATCGTTTGGATCGGCGTGGAGTTGAGAGTCATGGTTCCGAGGCGCCGATAGGTGACCCCACACCACAATATTATTTCTCCGCCTGAATCGGCAGAGGCAAACGTTCGCCCGTTAGGCGACCAGGCAACGTCGGCGACGACTCGCGCGTGACCGGCGAAATCCGCAAGCACGGCGCCACTTCGCCGATCATGAACCACAACATGTCCGTCGTCATGGCTAACAAGAAGTCGATCGCCATTCGGACTGAAGACGACCGCCCGCGCCGCGCAGCTGAAACGGCGCGGGCAACGTTGATGCGCCGGCATCGACCACGAACAAGCGACCATCGATGAGCGCCCACGCCACGAATCGCCCGTCGGCTGAGTGCCGTATCGCGCGCGTGTATGCGGGATGTCCAGCCCAAGCGTCGAGCGTCCGCAACGTACCGCTCTCGACGTCAAGCACGCCGAGGAACGGTCCGCTCTTGGCCGTGTGCCCCAGTCCTGCCGCAAGTCTCTTCCCATCAGGGTTGAAGTCGAGCGGACCGGTCACCTCGATCACAGCAAGTTCAGCCACAATTGCGAAATCTTTCGTTCGCCGCACGATCACGCGACGTCTCTCTGATCGATCGTCCAGTGCAACGAGCGTTCCGTCAGGACTAAACGCTGCGCGGATCGATGTCGCGTCATCGGGAAGCGCGCGGACATCGACCTTGCCGCTGGCATCGATTCGCGGCCACGTTCCGATCGAGCCGTCGCGGCCGAAGGAGTACAACGTGCGTTGATCCGGCCCAAACGAGAGTCGTCCAATTGATTGACTATGGCCTGCGTACGTCGTGATCCATCGTTCTGGACGCGCATCCCACACTCGTACGAGGCCTCCAAATCCCGCTGTCACGAGGGTCTCGGCACCGACCCAATCTCCCGCGCACTGAAGACTCTGGCGAGCAGGATGCCCGCTGAGCACCGAGACCGAATCGGGCCGCGCTAGGTCAACGAGGAGCAGTTCGCCGCCATCGATCATCAGCACTGCGATCGTTGCATTTGGGTCAACATCTGGCGCCAGAATGCGTCGCGCATTGGCGCGAAGGTGAAGCATTTCTGCCCTGACTTGCGTTCGCGGATTCCAGAGCTCAAGTCCGATCTTCGAGGAATAGAGCACTCGGCCATCAGTGCACAGCGCGGCCGGCGTCCCGCCATGGGGCGACCCGGGATGCACATTGAACTGTCCGAGCACGGTACCGTCCGCCAGATCTAAAGCGACGAGGTCGGACGAGGCTGCGGCGGTATTGATGAAGACTCCGGCCCGAAGGTCGATGCCAAGCGCACTCTTACTCCACGCTTGAAAATTCATCTCGCGGACGATCGCGCCCGAATCGACATCGACGGCAAAGAGGCACCCGTCCACGAACGCAATCCAGAGGCGACCCGCGTCAAAAGCGAGCATGCAAATCCAATCGTCAGGAGAACGTTGTTCGATGGATCGCAATAGCAACTGGTGCTCGCCGCGAGGATCCATCATCACAACATGGCGACGATCTGAACTCGCCGCAACTCTCCCAGTCGCTGCATCCACCGCGATGATTTGGTCGCGGTCGCCTTGACTGCCCTCAAGACGAGTCTTCCACTCCAGTGTTAGGTCTGAGCTTCGCAAGCGGGTAATCGATCTGTCGTCCCAAGACACCACGAGGCCATCGTGGTCATCCGTAGCGATTGCATGCGCATTTGCCGATCCAAGCACCGTCGCGGCCAAACAAGGATTGCGGGCCACGACCTGACGCAAGGTAGAAAGGAGCGCAAGGAAATCCGGATCCGTCGTTGCCGCATCGATCGCGCGCGGTGACGAAGGGGTAAGCGCTTCGCGCCATGCCAGCGCCTCTGCCGGACCAGGCCGGTCCGCTGACGCGAGTATCAGAGCCCGTTCGAGGTTCCGTTCGAAAAGTTGATTCGCGAGGCTTGCTGCCTGAAGCTTTGCGTCGGCGCGCGCGACTTCGGCGTGACGGTACAGGATCGCGAGCGCCACGACGCTGGTGCTGAGGATGGCAAACGTGGCAATGACCGCTGCGACTGCGAGTCGGTGCCTTCGAACGAACACGCGCATGACGTACGCGACGCGGTCGCGCCTAGCGTCAATCGGACGCCGCGCGATCCAATTGTCGAGATCGCGGCCGAGCGCCGCAGACGAGTCGTAGCGCCGCGCCGGGTCTCTTGCTAACGACTTGAGCATGATGACCGAGAGGTCGGCGTCGATCGGCGCGCCGTCGATGTCGATCGCGGGCCGCGCGGGCTCGACATCGACGATGGCGCGAACGATGGTCTCGACGGAACCATCGACTTGATGCGGCGGACGACCGACGATCGCCTCGTGAAGCATGACGCCGATCGCATACACGTCGGCGAGAGTGCCCGAAGGTGACCTCGAGTTCGAGAGCGTCTCGGGCGCGGCGTAGGCGATCGTCTCGGAGAACTCTTCGGTGCGCGTGATGACCGGCGCGCTTCCCGCGAGCGCCGCGTGAGCCACGCCGAAGTCGAGCACGCGCGGCTTGTCGTCTGAGTCGACGAGCACATTGGTTGGTTTGAGATCCCTATGAATTACACCGTTTTGATGCGCATGCGTCACGGCGTCGCAGAGGTGCACGAAGAGCCGAGCTATGCGTCGCCGTCGCTCCAGAATAGTTGCATCCGTGGCGGCACGAACTTTCGTCGACCACGCATCAAGTGACACGCCGTCGACGAGCTCCATGACGATCGCGAAGCCGCCTTCCGGAAGATCGCCGCAGTCATGCACGGTGACGATGCAAGGATGCCTGAGCGCAGCTGCTAGCTGCGCCTCGCGCGCCAGCCGCGAGCGCTGCCGAACCGAGCCAAACCGAAGCACCTTCACCGCGACAATTCGCCCGCTCGCCTCGTGAACGGCGCGATGCACGACAGCCTGTCCGCCGTGACCGAGCACGTCGAGTCGTCTGTATCCGGGCAGGAGTGAGTGCTCCGCGCGCATCACATGTGGCGCTGGACGCTTGACGGAGGCTCGCAATGGATCCGCTATTTCGGAAAGGAATTTGCGATTGGCGAGAATCTCATCAACCGTCGTGCGGCACACCGCGCACTCAGCGAGATGTTCTTCTCCCGCAGCATCGCGCGCTGGAGAACGATCACCCGAAGCGAACGCTACATCGAACTCTGAATTGACCACCTGATCCGCAAGACGCTCAAGGTGCGATGGCGTCAGGCACGGAATCACGTTTCGTTATCCGAGAACGCGCGCCGAATCTCCGTCACTATGTCGCGCAACCGACTGGAGACGCGGTTGCGAGCAACATAGATCTCGTCCGTCGTCATTCCGCATTCGCTCGCTGCCGTTGCGATAGGTACTTCACGGATCACTGTAAGTTCGAATGCCAGCAGCGTATTGGCCGCCATTTGCGTCGAAGTCCGCAGCCTCTCGAGCGCCGTCGCTATCAAGTGGCGATTGAATTCGACTTCCCACACCGCATCGATTTCGGGCACGTGTCCGTCGCGCGCTCAAAGCTGGCGAGTAGCGTCGCCAACTTGGTCATCGACGTGGGAGCGCGAGCGAGCGCGCGTAATGTCAGCGACACGATGCCGCAGTATTCCGAGCGTCCAACGGCGGAGGCCACCTCGCGCGCGATCGAATCTTCCCTCGCGCATTTCGCGGACCATGTCGAGCAGCGTCTGTTGTGCCGCGTCCGCCGCGTCAGCAGCACTGAGTCCTAGGCGGCGGGACACACCTATGAATACCGGCTCGAAGCGATCGACGAGCATTCGCCAAGCGGCGGCATCCTCATGCGAGCGAAGCGATTCAAGCACTGCGTCGTCGTCGTGAGCTGGATCGGCATGCGGGCAGAAGACCACGCGCGGGCATATGCATCGATGGTCCTTCAGCGCTACGAGCCCTCACGAATCATCGGTTTACCGCCACGCAGGACGAGTCTAACACGACACGGCGGGCGGGCTCCACCTCAAACCCCTAATTTGACGGCGTGACATTCGCTCAATTTGCGGCCCAACTTGTCGGCTCCCAAGAATGCATCAACTGGTGGTGATCATGCACGACAGGAGAGTACACGGCGTCTTGATCGCGATCTCACAGTCGTTCACGTGGCCCAGCTTGATTCTTGGGACGTACATTCGGGGACTGAACTTGCCCACCTCCGGTCGACCCGAACGAGCGATAGGCTCCGGCCTGTCGCAAGAAGTGTGACACATGCCCCCTACTTTATGACCGGGCGACTCCAAGCCGCGTCAGAGTGGGAGCGTCTGGCAAGCGTCATGCGACAGCCGATACGAAGTGCAAATGAGCTGGGGGCACGCTCACGGAAACAAAGAGTCCAGTCGTTCCGCCCGCCCTCATCGCGGCCCGTTGGTCTTCGTCCTCTCAAGCGCCCGAGCGAGTGAGTTTTTCAGCGTCGCTGCGGCGGCATCGATGGCTGCGTAGTACTCCGCAGCTTTTTCTTCAATGCGCAGCGTGGCGTGACCGGGCGGCGTAACCACGATGGAACAAGTCTTGTCGAGCCCGCCCTTCGGTCCGTTCACGTCCGCGAGACGAACCTCGACGGTACACGACGTGCCCTCCAGTCGTCCCGACGCGCTGCCAACCTTGTTCATGATGTACTCGTGCTGAGCGTCACTCGTCTTAATTTTGCCATCGAAGATCTTGATGTCCATGTGGGTTCTCCTGTTTCGTTCCGGTCGGTCGTGATACGTCCTATCGCCGCGAATGTTCTTCGGATTCGGATGGCGTTGATGACGGCCTGCTTGCCGAATGCGCCGTTCACGACTACCATCCGCCCCCTTGCTTCCTGTTGGGGAGTAGCCGCCCGCCGATGCGGGTGCGACGGGTCGTCAGCACGGTTGGTACGGTCAGCGTCCCACCCCGGCCCGTCTACCGTTTCAGTCCTTGCCGCCTTAGGAGCGCAGACCGAAGCCTTTGGCGAGACCAACATTCTGTCGCGACTATGCGTTGCGCGCCGGTGCACTTCGTGCAGGTGCGAACTCAGGATGTGATCTCCTTATGCATGACCTGCTGCTGCTTGCCGCCGAAACAACGTCGAATCCCGCCGACCTGAAGGTGTGGGCGTATGTCGCATTCATCGGTCTCGTGGTCTTCTTTCTCGCGCTTGACCTTGGCGTCTTTCACCGCGAGGCCCACGAAGTATCCATGAAGGAGGCGATCACGTGGTCGGTGATCTGGCTCACGTGCGGTGTCGCCTTCAGCGGGTTTGTGTACCTGGCGTATGAGAACCACTGGCTCGGGCTGGGCCTAGACACCGCGATGTACAGCACTTCGGCTGCCATCAAGGCGGGCGCTCCGCTAATCGTTTCGGGCGAAGTGATGGGTTTTGAGGCGGCCAAACAGTATCTGGTGGGCTACGTCGTCGAGAAGTCGCTGGCGATGGACAATATCTTTGTCATCGCGCTGATCTTCACGTTCTTCGCGGTACCGGCGAAGTACCAGCATCGCGTGCTCTTTTGGGGCATCATTGGCGCGCTCATTATGCGCGGCGGCATGATCTTCCTTGGTGCAGGACTGATCCTCAAATATCAATGGATCCTGATTATCTTCGGCGGCTTCCTGATCCTGACCGCACTGAAGATGGCCCTGCTCAAGGGCAACGACGATGTCTCGCAGAACATCGCGGTGCGGTTGAGCAAGAAGCTCTTCCGCGTGACCGAGTTCTACGACGGCCAACGGTTCTTCACGAAGCGCACCCTCAAGCCGACCTATAGCAAGGACGCTGCCGGCAAGGAAACGATGGATTCGGCGCCAGCTGGCTCGTTGAGTCCGGCGTGGGCGATCACGCCGCTCTTTCTTGCCCTGATCTTGGTCGAGATCACCGACCTCGTTTTCGCCGTTGACTCGATCCCCGCCATCTTTGCGATCACGCCCGACCCGTTCATCGTGTTCACGAGCAACATCTTCGCGGTCCTTGGGCTGAGGGCTCTCTACTTCTGCCTAGCGGCGCTGATCCAGAAGTTCCGGTTCCTAAAGCCGGCGCTGATCCTGATCCTTGCGTTCGTCGGTGTGAAGCTGCTCCTGCTGAGCGTGCCGCCATACCTCGACGTGATCGGCATGGCCAGGGCCGACCCGATCAAGATCAACACAACCGTGTCGCTCCTCGTTGTTGTGGGCACACTCGCGTTGGCGACAGTACTCAGCGTGATGTTGCCCGCGAAGGCGAAGCCAGTGACGACCGCGCTGCCGAAGCGATAAGCGAACGCGGCACGTCGAAACGGACGAGTTCTTGCTCGCCCGCTGGCTCGTGAGCGCAGAACGTCAACGGCGTTAGGAACTGCTATGCGCATACGTCAACTCGTCGAATCTGCCGCATTCAATAACGGCGTCGTGGTTGTGATCGTGCTCAACGCCGTGCTCATCGGTCTCAGCACGTACTTCACCGATGATGTCACTCTCAGTGTCGTCGCCGCACTCGAGACGATCTGCGTCGCCGTCTTCGTCGTCGAGATTGCACTTCGGTTTCAGGCGCGCGACTCGGCGGCGGCGTTCTTCCGGAACGGATGGAACGTCTTCGACTTGGTCATCGTGATCGCGGCGCTCATACCAGCGTCGAGCGGCGTCGGACCCATACTTCGAATACTGCGCGTGTTCCGGGTGCTGCGGCTGGTCAAGACGATTCCCGAACTGCGGCTTATCGTTGACGTGCTCCTGCGATCAGTCGCCAGCATGAAGTACGTCGCACTCTTGGCCGCGATCCTCTTCTACGTCTACGCGGTCATCGGGGTGAAGCTCTTTGGAGGCGCTGGCCACCCTATGCAACCCTACTTCTCCAGCATTCACGAGGCGTGCTTCACGCTCTTTCGGATCCTCACCGGTGACGACTGGACCCAGATGCGTTACGAGCTTGCTCAAACGGGTCAGCCCTTGTTGGCGTTCACGGCATTCCAAGTAACGTGGATTATTGTCGCGACGTTCCTGCTCGTGAATCTCATCGTCGGTGCCGTCATCAACAACTACCAGAAGGTGCAGGAGATCGAGCAGCACCGGCTGCTGGCGCCAGACACAAGCGAACGACGTTTACGGGAACTCGTTCGTGAACTCGACGCGATTCTGAGCGCTCGTGAACGCTGATTTGGGATGTCTCAAAGCGCGCCTGTCGTATCCCGGCGAGACGAGCGCGGCGTTCATCCCACCTTCGCAGCCGCTACCCCCCGGTGGCGAAAGTGCTTTGGTAGCGAGAACGAGGATGTTGGCACAGATGCCCAACTATAGAGTGGGAGCCGCGACGCGGCTTCATCCGCAAGATACGGCAAGTCGCGGCGACGCCGCAGCCACCCAATGTTGAGAGCTAACAGCCTCGTTCGTAGCCCGAATGACGTTCGCCACGGGCTGCTAGAAGGCCGGCGATCCCGCCGGCCTCTTCTGCGCGCCGGAAGTGCGCGAGCGCTTCCACAACTCAAGCGCGAACATCACCTAACGCGCGCGATGCGACAGCGCGATGACGACGCTTTCATTGCGGGCCTCTGTGCGCATCTTCCATCGCACGCTTACCCGACGCGAGCCGAGAGAGGTGAGAGTTCTTGCTGCGGCGTGGGCGCGATCGGATCGCCGCTCGCGGCGCTGGAGGACACTCATGACGACTCAGAGCATCTGCCTCAAGAAGCACGGACAGCAACCATCGTTCGCCACCCTCAGACGCCACGTGCATCACTTTGCGGCGACAGTCGCGTTGTGCTGCGTGTCGCATCTTTGCGCCGCCTCGCAAACGCTCGTTGGTCGGGCCGTGCTGCCCGCTCAAACGTTCGCCGACGGACCGACAAGCGGCACGCTCATCGGCGGGCCGACGGTGAACGGCATCACAACGCCGTTCGTGAACCAGCAGCCGGTGCAAGGTTTCTCGGCGATTCTCGACGAGAACGACGGCACCTATCGAATGATGTGCGACAACGGCTACGGCAGCATCGAGAATTCCGCCGACTTCAACCTGCGGGTCTATCACGTGCAGCCGTCTTAGGAAACCGAGTCTGGCGGCGACGGATCCGTCGCCGTGCTTGGCTACTTCCAGTTGCGCGATCCTGATGGCCACGTGTCCTTCCCGATCGTGAATCACTTCAGCGAGGATCGCGTGCTGACCGGCGCCGACTTCGACATCGAATCGATGCAGCGGACCGCCGACGGCACGTTCTGGTTCGGCGACGAGTTTGGTCCGTTCCTGATCCACACCGACGCGACCGGCAAGGTGCTCGATGCACCGTTCCGGCTGCCCGACTTTGACAACCCGGGTAAGGAAGTTCGCGCTGCCCAGAATCCGTATAACGAGGAGGGCACCACCGTTCGCATCATGAACGCGATGACGGCGCATGCTCGCGCCTTCGGCTCGCTCAAGACGCCGGTCTTCAGCCCGTCGCATCTCCTCCTTGCCGACAACAACGCCACGACCTTCGTGGCGAATCGCCAGTCGCCGCCGATCGGAAGCGGACTCGTGCCGGCGTCCAGCGAGATCTTCAACGTGAACTCGCTGCGCAACGCGGGCTACGCGACCGTGCGGTACACGATCAACGATGCGGCGCGCATCACCGAGCTTCTCCAGCTCAAGGTGCGCGGCGTCATCTCAGACTTGCCGAACGTGCTGTACAGCGCGATCGCAGCGTTCGACGCGAATAGCGACGGCACGCCGGGCGACTGGATCCTGCCCGACGGTCGCATCGACGCAACAAAGATCGACGCGCAAGGTCATCGCGGCGCACGCGGACTGCGCCCGGAGAACACGCTTCCGGCGATGGAAGCCGGACTCGACCATCTCATGACGACGCTCGAGACCGACTGCGGCGTCACCGCCGACGTCATCCCGGTGCTCGATCACGATCCGTACATCAGTTCGACGAAGACCCGCCGTGCCTACGGCACACCGTATGGTCCCGCTGACCAAGTGCTCGTCAAGGATCTCACGCTCGTCGAGATCCAATCGATGTTCATCGCCGACAAGCTGCTTCCGGCCTTCCCGAACCAGCAGTACGATCCGGCGCTGTCGCCGGTCGCCGTGGCCTTCGCAACGGCGCAGGGCCTTTCGCATCCGTACGTGATGCCGAGTCTTGACAACCTTTTCGACTTCGTCGACTTCTATATTTCTTATTACGAGTCCGGCGCCGGAGCGTCGGATCGCAGCGCGAGCAAGCGCGTCGCTAACGCCACGCTGGTCCGCTTCAACATCGAGACGAAGCGGAATCCGCGAGCGCAGTTCGTGCGTCGCACGGTCGATAGCCAAGGCTTGGTGACGGCAGTCGCCGGCGCGATCTCGGCGAACGGCTTGTCCCAGCGCGCAGACGTACAGAACTTCGACTTCTCGACGCTCTTACTTGTCCACGTGCAGTACCCCGCCATCGGTACCGTGTGCCTGTTCGGCGACTTCCCCCTCTTTACCAATCCGTCAATCCCCGGCAGCGACGAAGGCACGAACTTGCAGGACGAGAACGGCGCGAACACGCCGTGGCTCGCCGGATTGCAGTGGCCGTATCGGGTGACGACGCTGGCGCAGCCGTTCCGCGCCCTGACCTCGGGTGGCTTCGAAGGCATGGCGATCACGACCGACGGCAGCACGCTGCTCCCGCTGCTGGAAAAGCCGCTCGTTGGCGGCACGCCGAACACGATCCTCTTCCACGAGTTCAGCCTTGCGACGAAGACCTACACGGGCAAGCGCTGGAGCTACGCGTTCCAGCCGGGCGCCGTATCGATCGGCGACTTCGTGATGTTCGAACCGAACCGCAGTCTCGTGATCGAGCGCGACGGTTCACAGGGATCGCTCACCGGCCTCAAGCGCGTCTACGAAGTGCGCTTCCCGGCGGTGGGCGGTCCGGTCGCGAAGGGACTCGCGGTGAATCTGATGGACATCAGCGATCCGAATCTGATCTCATTGCCGGCGCTCGCCGGCGACGTCGGTCTCGGCGATCCCTTCGCGTTCCCGTTCGTGACGATCGAGGACATCCTCGTGAAGTCTTCGAACGAAGTAATCGTCGTGAACGACGACAACTTCCCATTCTCGATCGGCCGTCACGTCGGAAGTGGCGCGCCGGACGACAACGAGTTCATCCGCGTGCAGACCAGCCAGCCGTTAGGAACGTTGACGCCGAGCCCGATCGTCGGTGACCTCGACGGTGACGAGCGGGTCGGCGGCACCGACCTCGGCCTGCTGCTCGGCCAGTGGGGCGGTACCGGAACCGGCGACCTCGATGGCGACAGCGTCGTCGGATCGGCGGATCTCGGCATCCTGCTCGGCGCTTGGACCGGGAGTTAATCGAGCGGCACGACCAAGAGCAACGGATCTAGACCGCGGCCCCCGGGCTAACCCGGGGGCCGCGGCTGTTCCGGCGCGGTGGCTGCTAACGGGTGTGTGTCCACCATCAGATCGAGATTGGCGCGGGAGAGTCATACACGACACACACGTCCGCGCGGACTCAGTGGGCCATGCACTCGAATGTGTGTGGCCACTGTGGCTACTCTTATTTAACCTGCTTTACCTGCGAAAGCCTGATCGCGTCGCGCACTCGACCGTCGAGCCAGTGAGCATCGGTGGATGGGCCAGTACCCTTCCACTCGTCGGCGACTCCGCTGTAGGACGATGTGCCAGCGTATAAGCAGATTCGCCCGAAGTTCGGATCGAGAGAAGTCTCGCGCGAAAGAACTCCAATCGGGCGGGATAAATGTGCGTCGGCAGACGGCGCACTCGCTCGATCCGACGACCCAGATTGGAAAACTCCCATCGCTTCGAGCCGTTCGGCGGAGAGCTCTGGCTCGTTCACTCCGATGCATCGGTCAAAGCTCGTAACTTCGAACGGTTCAGCGGCGCTCGTCACCCGAACATTTGCAATCGCTACTCCACTGGGAAAGGTGCCGCTCACTGTTCCACGCGGGGGCAGATCGAGTCGAAAGCTGGTGACCACGTTGCCCTGATCGTCTAGGAAGGCAATGGTGGATGGTGTCCAAGGCCCGCGGTGATAGATGCGAAGCCGCTCGCCCAAGCGAATCGTTGCGACATCAGGAAAGTCAGGCGTCAACTCGTCTTCGGAGTACTTAAATCCGCTTGCCAATTGAATCGCGGGCGGTGCCGGCGCGGCGGGCGGTGATACAGATGCCTGCTTTGAGGCTGGATCGGCCGGCTGACGAGAGCACGCCACCGGAAAGCACAGATTGAGGATCGCGACGCTAGCCGCGGCAACGAGGAGATACAACTTTGAACGCGATTCGTTGAGTGGCATGGATGATTCTCTCCGGTCCCGCATTCTACCGAAAACAGTGGCATGCCTTTCTGGTGAGTATGCGGTCAGCCACGAGTGGCGCGAAGCCTGCGGGGCGTTGGCACAGAGTACAGGTCATAGTGGACAGCGCCCGTTCGTCGCACGAATCACCGTGGAACTGTCGCTCGAAACTGGCGCACGCCCGACCGTACCGGCGTGAACGAAGTGAGCGCACACCGGAACGCTACGATCGTCGTGCATGGATGCAGCAGCTTCATCCACAGTGTTCGTCACCGGCGCGACGGGCTACATCGGCGGGCGCGTAGCCCCGCGGCTGCTCGAGCGCGGGAGTAGTCATAGTGGCCACACCCATTCGATTGCAGCTCGGCGCTCGGCGTGCGCGGCTGAGCGGCTGACCCAGGCGTCAGTCCGAGGCGCGCCGTGCGCCTTTTAGCCGCAGCTGCAGCCGCCGTGATGTCGATGGCGAGCGAGAGGTTGTCAAAACGTCACAGCTCGCGCGCAGCCATCCCGCAGACGCTCGCTCGTCCGTTCGCCATTTTGTCTCTGTTCGTCGTGCGATCCGCTAACAGTGCGCCGGTTGCGGCGACTCGCCTGCGTCCGGCGGCGCGCGCTCCGCTGCCACGCGTCGCGCCGCTCCCGGGACGAGCGCCGCCACCGCAACGACGAACCGTCGGCCCGTCTCCTTGGCCTTGCGCGCCAGCGCAGCCGCGCGTCGCCTGCGCCTCGCGCGGATTCAAGTAATGCGAGGTCCAGCTCGGCGAGCGGCGTTGGTGTCGACGGTGCCACCACGCCACGTTTGTCTTCAGACTTCACTCGTCCGGCTGCGTCGACCTCGGCGATGAACGCGGCAAGGCTCGCGCCTTCCATCACCGACGGCAGCGAGCGCCGAACGCAGCGAGAGATGCAGTGACAAGTAACGGGCTTGGCCGGATCGAAGATATGTTTGCGCGGAGTTGCGTTTGACGCGAGATCATCAACGACAAGATCGCGCGACCCCGAACGTGGTGACATTTTTCTGGTGTGGGCGGGCGCACCGGGCGCAGGGGTGTGTCCGTTATGTGCTACGCGACACGATTAGTCGATTGGTGAACGCCCCTCTGTCGCTGCGCGACATCTCTCCATGACCGAAGCGGTCATGGAGAGAGGGAGAGAAGATCGCGCGGCGCTGACAACCGTCTTCATCGCCCCATGACCGAAGCGGTCGTGGAGAAAGGCAGAGCAGCGCGTGCGACGCCGACAACCGTCCTACTCTCCCCACGATCGCGTCGAGCGTGGGGAGATGTCACGCAGCGACAGAGGGGCAGAGGGGCCAGTCCAACCTCAGCCCGCCCCACTTTCGTGGACACCCAGTTTGGCGAGAGTGCTCGCCAGAAGTGATCCAGACTGATTTGAACGTGTGTGTCTACGATGGCCTCCTGTGTCTACGATGGCATCCTCGCCCTCGGAGCTCCGTCATGATCAATCGTTCCAATCTCTTGTTGGTCGCCATGGCAATTCACGCTGGTGCCAACGCCCAAACATGTATGACCCACTCCAGCGCGACGGTGCCCGACGCGCCGGTCCCGGTTCAATTCGCAGATATGGACGGAGACGGCGATATGGATCTCGTCATCGGCCAACTCAACTTAGGCGCGGTCAGCGTGCTGCTGAATGATGGGACCGGCATCTTCACCGTCGCCGGAACCTATCCGGTCGGCCCGCAGGTATACGGCGCGGCCACCGGCGATCTGAACGGCGACTTGCTGCCCGATGTCGTGTCTGGTGGCCTGGGAACATCGCAGTCGCCCGGTCTCGAACTCTCGGTTCGATTCAATCTGGGTGGCGGCGCGCTTGGGCCTGCGGCCACGCTGGCGACGCGGCCCGGACCAGTGACGTTCGTCATCGTCGACATTGATGGCGACGGTGACAACGACATTCTTTCAGCTAATTTCTGGGACAACAGCATTTCCATCTATCCCAACCTTGGGCAAGGCACGTTTGGCCGGCGCATTGATCTCCCGACGCAAACGCATCCACAGGGACTGGCAGTCGGCGACGTGTCTGGCGATGGCCGACGCGACATCGTCGCTAACAACATCGACTCGGACACCATCTTGGTCTTCATAGCGCAGCCGCGCGGCGGATTTGCGCCGGGGGTTCTCTATGGAACCGGGCGCAATCCGTATTACTCGGCCTTGGTGGACCTCGATGGCGACACCGATCTCGACGTCGGGGTCATTCACTACAAGGGCGGTGGCGCTGGTTCGGTGCGCATCTTGCTCAACAACGGAAGCGGCGTATTTGTGCCGAAGCCGGACATTTCAGTGGTGCCGGGGCCGCTGGGGATCGGTGCCGCAGACTTCGACGGCGACGGTGACCTGGACCTTGCGGTTTCGGCCAGCACTGGCAGCAACGTCACCTTACTTCTCAACAACGGATCCGGCGCGTTCCCCACCTCAGATGTGTTCCCCGCTGGCCCTCATCTCTACACGCTGGCCATCGCGGACTTCAACGGTGATAGCCAACCTGACATCGCTGCTGCAGGTTGGAATCAAGGCATCGGTCAATCGGTGGAGTTGTTCTTGAACTGCCTGCCGCCGCGTCCGGCCGATCTCAATAATGATCACATGGTGAATGCGGCCGACTTGGGAATCCTGTTAGGTTCGTGGGGAACCAGCGATCCAGCGGCCGACCTCACGAAGGACGGAGTCGTTGGGGCAGCTGATTTGGGAGTTCTGCTGGGGGCATGGGGAGACTGTTAGATAGAGCCTCACCAGCCCTTAGTATCGTCGTCGGCATGCCTCTGACCACCGCTGATGGACGGCCCGGATTTGCCTTCCACGTCTCACCGAAGCGCCGACTTCTGCGGAGCGCATTCCCACCAAGGTCTTCGCTCGCGCACACGACGTAAACGTCACGGTCGCGCGCGAGATCGTTGACCTGATCACCGCTCGTGCGTCGGTCGGTCGGAGCTGCGTAATCGGCCTTGCCACCGGCTCGACTCCGACCGGCGTGTTTGCCGAATTGGTTCGGCTGCATCGCGAAGAAGGGCTCTCGTTCAAGAACGTCATGATGTTCAACTTGGGCGAGTACTTTTCGATGACTCCCGAGCAGCTTCAGAGCTATCGCTGATTCATGTGCGAACATCTCTTCGATCTCGTCGAGATTGACACCGCGAATACCCACATACCTGACGGAACGATTGGCCTGAACGGGTGCGCGACTAGTGCGACGACTACGAACTCGCCATCGAGTGCGAACGCGGCATAAACCGCAACAGGACACACCCGCGCGTCGCGTGACCCTGGGATTGACGAAAGTGCCTGTTCATAGTGGTGGCCCGTATTGCTTCGAATGGCACGCGAAGCAGTCGGCGGTGCGTGTTGATCGCGCGGCTGTACTTGGCGGCGAGGCTGGCGGAGGAGGGCATCCGGGACAGACACGAATCACCTTGGAACTGTCGCTCGAAACTCGCACACGACCGACCGTACCGGCGTGAACGAAGTGAGCGCACACCGGAACGCTACGATCGTCGTGCATGGATGCAGCGGCTTCATCCACAGTCTTCGTCACCGGCGCGACGGGCTACATCGGCGGGCGCCTAGCCCCGCGGCTGCTCGAGCGCGGATATCGCGTGCGCTGTCTCGCCCGCAGCGCTGCCAAGTTACGTGCCCGCCCGTGGGCCGGGAGCGAACGCGTCGAGATTGTCGAGGGCGATGCGGGCGATGAGTCCCGGCTCGAAGCTGCCCTGCGCGGGTGCGCCGCAGCGTACTACTTGGTGCACTCGATGGATGCCGCCGGCCCCGAGTACCGCGCCCGCGATCTTGCGCTCGCCGAAGCGTTTGGGCGAGCCGCGGCCAAGGCGGGCATACCGCGGATTATCTATCTCGGTGGACTAGGCGAGACGGGCGATGGTCTGAGCAAACACCTCGCTTCGCGGCGCGAGGTGGAAGCAGCGCTCGGCTCTGGCGGTGTGCTGGTAACCGTGCTGCGGGCCGCGATGATCATCGGGTCGGGCTCGGCATCGTTTGAGATTCTCCGCTACCTCGTCGAGCGGTTGCCGATCATGATCACGCCGCGATGGGTTCACACCGAGTCGCAACCGATCGCCGTGCGCGACGTCATGCACTATCTGATCGCGGCGCTCGAATCCCCCACCACCATCGGCAAGACGCTCGACATCGGCGGTCCCGAGGTGGCTTCGTATGCGGCGATCATGCGTGAGATGGCGTCGGCGCTGCACCTGCGGCGGCGGCTTGTGATCCCCGTGCCCGTACTAACACCACGGTTGAGTTCGTTGTGGATCCACCTCGTCACGCCGCTGGACGCGAGCATCGCGCGTCCGCTCGCAGAGGGCCTGAAGAACCGAGTCGTCTGCCGCAGCGACGAGGCCGCTCGGCTCATGCCCCACAGGTGTCTCACGATCCGGCAGGCGATGGACGCCGCACTAGCCAAGATTCACGCGGGTGAAGTGGAGACGGCGTGGTCGGACGCAGGCGTGATGCCCGGTGATCCGTCATGGGCCGGGGGCACCGTGTTTGTTGATCGCCGCGAGGTGACCACGTCAGCGTCGCCCGCCGCGGTGTGGTCGTCCGTGAGTTCATTGGGCGGCGAACATGGCTACTTCGCCGCGGACTGGCTGTGGCGCGTGCGAGGCATCATGGATCGATTCGCTGGCGGGCCGGGCCTGCGGCGCGGCCGACGCAGCGCGGGCGAACTGCGACTGGGCGATGCGCTCGACTTCTGGCGCGTCACCGCGATCGAGCCGCCACGCTGCCTAACGCTGAGGGCCGAAATGAAACTCCCCGGCGTCGCCACGCTGAGCTTCGATCTCTCTCCCTCGCCGTTGGGCGACTCGGGCACGCAACTGGTGATGACCGCCAGGTTCCGTCCGCGCGGTCTCTTGGGCATCGCGTACTGGTACTCGGTGCTTCCGCTGCATGGGATCGTCTTTCGCGGAATGCTCAGCGGACTGGTGCGGGCGGCACAGGACCTGCGGCAGACCGCTGCTGACTCGCCTCCCCGGTGATGAGGGGCGCGCGAATCTCTTCGGCTGCGGCCCGCCTGCGCGTCAGCACCTCTGATCAAACGGGTGTGGCCAATATGATCCGCAATATGATCCGTGGCCAGTATGTTCCAAACCTTGGGCACAGCCCGAGTTCCAACCCGGGATCCGATCGAGCAAAGGCAAGATTTCCCGAATTCCGGTCACTCTCTCCCGGAAATCCACCCCCAAAATTCGCTTACCCTCGTGCCGGGCCGCGATCAGAGCGCCGTCCGTGCCGCGAAAGGCACCCAAGAACTCTTCCGAGGGAACTCGTCATGGTCCACTCAAGCTCGCTCCGCGCCGCGTGTCTCGCGACCGCAGCCATCACGCTCACCGGTCTCGCCGCCCCAGCTTCCGCCGATGTCACCGCCAGCAGCTATGTCAATTCGAGTATCTACGACTATCGCGTCACCTACATGACCGACATCGACCAGCGCCGCACCGGACTGCGCTCGAGCGGCGACATGTTCTGCGTGCCGACATCCTGCCTGAACCTCTTCGCGTACGCCGCGAACCACGGCTTCCCGGTCGGCGGTCTGCCCCCGGCGAATTACATGTCCAACGCCCAGCACGGCTACATGACGACTTGGATTGACTTCATCGGCGACCTCATGAACACCGACGGCCAAGCTGGCACGACCTGCTGTGTCAACGATGCCTATCAGTCACTGGTGAACGGCTCGCTCCTCAAGCGGAAGCTCAATTACATCAACTCGGAGTTCACGCCCTCACAGGCCTCGATGAGCCAGATCGCCTGTAACGGGTGGATCGTGTCGTTCACCTACGGTTTTTACGTCCAGGACGGGACGTTCCTGGGCTACCCGATCTATTTGCGCGGCGGCGGCCATGCGGTGACCCTGACTCGCTCGACCCGCCAGGGCAGTACGCGGATCATCAAGTACCGCGATCCCAGCAACAATTCGAGCCTCACCACCCAGAGCGGCTCCGCGAACAAGGTCTACAACCCGACCACCGTCACCGGCTGGATCGGCGCCCACGGCCTTCGCAACATGACTCGGCTCTTTGATAGTGACAGCGGCAATCCTCGGTTCATCGACTCCCTGCACTGCATCCGACCGATTTTCGGAGTTGCATTCCTCAACTCCGACGACAGCCAGGGAGGCGGCAGCATCAAGATCCTCGACCCGATCCCGTTCGAGGGCGCGGAGAACTCCATGGTGCCGGAGGCAACAATCTCGCCGTTCTTGAACGTGCTCGACGTCAGCATCCACCCCGACGCGACGAGTGGGCTCGTGATCGCGAAGTCGATCTTCACCTTGTCGCGGTTACGCACGCTTGATCTCAAGACCGGCCAGATGACCATCCTCGGTCCGTCGCCGCCAGGGCTCGTCAAGATGGACTGGTCGGGCAAGGGCAAGATCTACACGTTCGACCTGGACGGGGACCTTTACGCCCTCGACGCCGAAGGCAATGTCGTCCTCGACACGACTTTGGCGGTTCCCCTGCCGGCGGCGATCGCCGTCGACGATCCGGCCGACGCGGTGTGGATCGTGTCCGTCACCGAACGGAAGCTTGTGAAGCTCTCGTCGGACCTCTCCCAGACCCTCCTCACCCTCAACATCCCCACGAGCGTGCCGATGTCCGGCGACGCCGAGCTCATCGTCGACCCGACCAGCGGCTTCCCTTGGCTGCACACCGACGCGTCGAACACGATCTACGGCATCAAGGCCAACTTCAACAATGCGCCGACCATTTATCCGGTGTCGCTCGGCACGGTCGATTCAATGTCGATCTCCGACGACCGGCTCTACGTCACGGCCAACGGCGTGATCAAGGTGTTTCAGCCGACTGCGGCAGCGCCCGGTTGGTCCCCCGACGCAACATCCCCCTTCGCCGGTCTCCCCGGCGGCAGCCGCATCGCGATGCTGCGGAATTCGACCAACTACGATCCGGCCCTTCACAGCGGACCGGAGTGGCAGAACATTCCTCCAAGCTTACTCAACGACCCGTCGCCCGACACCCAGGACTGCCTTGCCGACCACAACGACGACGGCGTCGTCGATGCGAGTGACCTGAGCGTCCTGCTCGGTGCCTGGGGCACCACCGGCGACACCGGCGACCTGAATCAGGACGGCATCGTGAATGGAGCGGACTTGGCTGCGCTGCTCGGGGCGTGGGGAGTGTGTCCGGGGTAACGAGTCGCGGTGCCATCGAGCGCGATCACGACGACGCCCGCCGCGCGAAGGAGCAATCCTTCGGGCGGCGGGTGTGTTTCATACGCTTCGCGCATGCGCCGGTTTTGGGTGCCGGTTTTGGGACCGCGGGATTGGAACATCCAACACCCGTTCGCGAACAGATGTGTTCACTCCGGCCCTCCACTTTGGGCCCCCGGAACGGCTGTGTCCACGAAATGAGTATGGCAGCGTGACCTGACTTCGTCGCGCAGACGTACGTCCCCGCACGTTCAAAGCCCCCGGCGGCCGATCCGACGCGCGCACGGTCGGTTCCTTGGCGGCACCCACGGCGACGCGCTGCAATCCGCGGATCCGCGCCGTTGCGCAGTCGTTGAAGGCGAAGAGCAAGCTCTTCCGAGTCAACATCGTCGCCTGCATCTGGAAGCTCCTCACGATCCTGAACTCGCTCACCAAGAGCGGCCAGAGGTGGGATCCGTCACGTCGCGGGACGATCGCCTGAGGACTTGAACATGGACTTGAACATGGACACAGCCGCTGTCCACTGAGGCATCACCGCAGCCACCGATATCTTGGCCTCACGGTCTGAGGCCGAGGTCGGACTTCGCCTCCGAATCAGTTCATGAGCGCTCGACGTGGCGGCCTTGGATGGCCCGGTGTGGCCTCGTTCGCCGCGGTGGGATAAGTCGGCGAAATTCAGATTCAGCACGACTTCTTTCGGGCGAGGAGCGCCGTCACTCCGCTGAGTTCCATGGGATTGGATTGCGATTCCGAATTCCTCACAAGGCTGGTGCCCCAACCCGTCGTCAAGAGCGGGGCGCTCGCACGGCAACAATCGGAGTCGTCTTCGAGCCCGCGTTATGGCAGCAAGCAACTTTGGAGATCGTCGATGATCAGGAAAACGTATGAACCAGCTGTGTCCCCGACCGTCAATCGGTTCCCTGTCGGGAGTGCCCTTCTCCAGACGCTGGCGAGTTTGGTCCAAGCCTCGCGCAGGCCGGTCGCAGCCGTCGTTCTCATGACGACGGCCTGGCTCGTGCCTGCGTCCACGGCGACGGCTGACGAGCGCGTGCCTGATGGAGTTTCTCCATCGGACTGGTCCAGCATTCGCGCCGCGTACGAGGCCAATCGCCACGCCGCATTCGCGGTCGAGGGCGGATACGAAGCTCGAAACCCTGGCCAGCGATGGAAGACACACTTTGATGGCCGCGCCTTCTTGGCCGCGCCGGACTCCGGACATTGGACATGGGGACTCGAACTCGTGAGCTACGGGCGCGCTGGCGCGGAGCGCGCGGTGAACGCCCCGGCTTCCATCGCGGCCGTCGGCGGACGCGTTCAGTACGCATGGGACGCGAAGCTCACGGAGTGGTACATCAACGACGTCCGCGGTCTTGAGCACGGATACACGGTGCAACAGCCTCCTGCGTTAGAGCGCTCGTGTGCCGCGGGTGAAGGGCTGCGCTTCACGCTCGCGGTGCGCGGTGGGCTGACGACGCGCGTGAGTGGAGATGGTCGCGACGTGACGTTCGTCGACGCAAACGGCGCCAGCGTGATCAACTACCGCGGCTTGACGGCCTTTGACGCTGACGGCGTCGTCCTTCCGGCAACATTCGAGGTCCGAGTTGGCGCGAGCACAGGCGCGGGGACGCGTGCTGCCGATGTCCTACTCTTGAACGTCGACGATCGAATGGCGCGCTATCCGCTGACCATCGATCCAGTCGCGCAGCAGGCGTACCTGAAGGCGTCGAACACCGGCATCGACGATCGGTTCGGCACCGACGTGGCGGTGTCGGGCGACACCGTGGTGGTCGGTGCCCCATACGAGGACAGCAACGCCACGGGCGTGAACGGCAATCAGGCGAACAACAGCCTTGACCACGCCGGCGCGGCGTACGTCTTCGTCCGAAGCGGCATGTCGTGGATTCAGCAGGCGTATCTCAAGGCATCGAACACCAACAGTAATGACGAGTTCGGCAGGGCCGTTGCGGTGTCGGGAGACACGCTGGTGATCGGTGCCCAATACGAGGACAGCAACGCGACCGGCATCAACGGCAATCAAGCCGACAACAGTCTCATCAATCCCGGGGCGGCATACGTCTTTGTCCGCAGCGGCACAACGTGGAGCCAACAGGCCTATCTCAAGGCGTCGAATACCGGCGCGGTCGACTTCTTCGCGCTCACGGTCGCGGTTTCGGGGGACACGGTGGTCGTCGGAGCGGATGGTGAGGACAGCAACGCCACCGGTGTGAACGGCAATCAAGCGAACAACACCGCCTTCTCGGCCGGTGCGGCGTACGTCTTCGTCCGAAGCGGCGCGACGTGGTCCCAGCAGGCGTATGTCAAGGCGTCGAACACCAATGGAGGCGACAGATTCGGCGGCAGTGTGTCCGTCTCAGGCGACACGCTCGTGGTTGGGGCAGAGCAAGAGGACAGTAGTGCCGTCGGCGTCAACGGCAATCAATTGGACAACAGCACCAGCGGCGCCGGCGCCGCATATGTTTTCCTTCGCAGCAGTTCGACGTGGTCCCAGCAGGCATACATCAAGCCGTCGCGGCCAGTTGAACGCCTGCTCCGCGCATGCGATCGCCGCCGGAGATCCGGATTCACTGGTGATTTCGTCGATTGTCGATCCGGCGCGGTGCGAGCGCTACGTGGCGAGCACGTGCGGAGCCGGCGCAATCGGCGCCGAGTCGCCATCGCGGTCCGCAGGCGCCGCCTTCACCCGGCGCCTGCTGCCGTCCTCGGCGCTACCGAAGATCCCGACCGCGTACTTCCTTCCCGTCGCCCGCGCGTGCTCCGCGAGCGACTTCGCGCTGCCGCTGAAGTTGCCCCACGCGCCTTGCCGTGCCCGGCCCATCGCCCGGTCGAGCTTCTCCGTGATCGAGCGTGCTGCCTGCATCAGCGGTGATGACGCCGACTGTTCGACAGCAAACACCGCGAGATGTGCGTTGAGCTGCGCCAGCACGCGCGGCGTCGACTCCGGGATGCAGCCGTTTTTTCGAACGCCGGCTCGCGGCCTTCCACATTCTTGTTCAGCTTCGGGGGCGTCTGCTTCGTCACGCTGGCGATCACCATGGTCATGCTGTCCGTTGCGTATCAGGTGATGGGAAGCGAATTTCCGCTCGAAGGATTCGTGAAAGAGGGAGCGGTTGCGCTCTTCGCATCAGCGTTGCAGGCGCTGGTGCTATGGGCACCGATTGGTTTGGGTCTCAGCCCGCATCTGGCATGCTCGCATACTTCGCGATGGCCGCCGTCGTGTCAGGAATCGTTTACATGGCCACGCATCTGGGTGACACCGAGCAGAACCCCATCGAATGCTTGGGGTCTCGCGCGCGGCATCCGCACGGATCAGTTGCCGATACGAAAGCCCGGAAGGCACCGCCAAAAAAAGGCCCGCGGCTCGAAAGCCGCGGGCCGTAGCGTGTTGTCGTTGTCGTTGTCGTAGCTCTCAGCCCGCCGCCGCAGGCGTCTGCGGCGGATGTTCTTCCGGCGTCTTCTCGCGGTTCGCGGTGAAGGTCAGGAACTCCTGCTCGGGCTTTCGCGTGACCATGATTTCGTCACCAGCGACGAACTCACCGGCGAGCAGGTTCTCCGCCAGCGGATCTTCGATGTACTGGCCGATCGCGCGGCGCAGCGGACGGGCGCCGTAGTCGGGGTTGTAGCCCTTGTCGATCAGGAAGTCCTTCGCCGCCTGATCGAGCGTGAGCCGCATGCCCTTCTCTTCGATGCGCTTCCGCACCTTCGTCATCTCGAACTCGATGATGACGTTGAGATCATCCTTGAGCAGGGGCCGGAACACGATCACGTCGTCGAGACGGTTGATGAACTCCGGCCGGAAGAACTTCTCGACCTCGCCCATCAGTGCCTTCTTCATCCGCTCGTAATCCTGCACTTCGTCACGTCGCGTGAATCCGAACTGACTGCCGCCCTTGATGACATCAGCACCAAGATTGGAGGTCATGATCAGGATCACGTTCTTGAAGTCGACGTGACGGCCGAACGAGTCGGTGAGCCGGCCTTCTTCCATGATCTGCAACAGCATGTTGAAGACATCAGGATGCGCCTTCTCGACTTCGTCCATGAGCAGCACGGCGTACGGACGACGACGGATGCGCTCGGTGAGCTGGCCGCCTTCTTCGTATCCAACGTATCCGGGAGGAGCACCGATCAGCCGGCTGACGTTGTGCTTCTCCATGTACTCGCTCATGTCGAGGTAAAGGAGAGCATCCGCGTCACCGAACATGAACTCGGCGAGTGCCTTCGCAAGCAGCGTTTTGCCGACGCCTGACGGGCCGACGAAGATGAACGATCCCATCGGCCGCTTCGGATCCTTGAGACCCGAACGGGCCTTGCGAATCGAACGGGCGACAGCCTTGACGGCTTCGTCCTGGCTGACGACGCTCTTGTGCAGTTCGGCTTCGAGCTGCAGCAGTCGCTGCGACTCGGCCTTCTCAAGACGCGTCAGCGGAACGCCCGTCATCTTGCTCACAACCTCGGCGATGACTTCTTCATCGACCGTGGCGTGGATTTCGTTCATCCGCTCGCGCCATGCGACCTGCACGCGTTCCTTCTCCTTGCGCAGCTTCTCAGCCTGATCGCGGAGTTCGGCAGCACGCTCATAGTCGGCGCTCTTGACGGCTTCGTCCTTCTCGATCGACAGCCGCTCGATCTTCTCCTCGAGGTCGGCAAGGTCCGGCGGCTTTGTCATGCTCTTCAGGCGCAGACGGGCACCGGCTTCGTCAATGACGTCGATCGACTTGTCGGGCTGCACGCGACCGGGGATGTAGCGGCCGGAAAGCTCGATCGCGCTGCGCAGCGCGCCGTCGGTGATCTTCACACGATGGTGCGCGGCGTACTTCTCGCGCAGTCCCTTGAGGATCTCAAAGGTCTGCTCGGCGTTCGGCGGCTCGACAGCGATCGACTGGAAGCGGCGCTCAAGCGCGGCGTCCTTCTCGATGTACTTGCGGTACTCGTCATACGTGGTCGCGCCGATGCACTGGATTTCGCCGCGGGCGAGCGACGGCTTCAGCACGTTCGACGCATCGATCGCGCCTTCCGCGCCGCCGGCGCCAACGAGCGTGTGCAGCTCATCGATGAAAAGGATGACGTTCTTCGCACGCCGCACCTCGTTCATGACTGCCTTGATGCGCTCCTCGAACTGGCCGCGGTACTTGGTGCCGGCGACCATCATCGCGAGGTCAAGGACCACGAGACGCTTGTCGAACAGGAGGTCAGGGACTTCCTGCGAGATGATGCGCTGAGCCAAGCCCTCGACGATCGCGGTCTTGCCGACGCCCGCTTCACCGAGCAGGACGGGGTTGTTCTTGGTTCGCCGACAGAGCACCTGAACCAGGCGCTCGATCTCGTCGTGGCGTCCGATGACCGGGTCGAGCTCGCCAGCCTTGGCGAGTTCCGTCAGATCACGGCCGAACGAATCGAGTGCGGGCGTCTTGGACTTGCCGCGCCGCGCCGCTCCTGCACCCGGATCGCTTGGCTGAGCGGGTTCCTGGGGCTCGGGAGGTGCTTCGTCCTGTTCGTTCTGCACACCGGCGCCAAGAAGGTTCAACACTTCTTCGCGCACCTCTTCCAACTTCAATCCGAGGTTCATCAGCACCTGCGCAGCGACGCCGTCGTGCTCGCGGAGTAGTCCGAGCAGCAAGTGCTCAGTGCCGACGTAGTTATGATTCAGATTGCGGGCTTCCTCGATGGCGTATTCGATGACTTTCTTCGCCCTTGGGGTCTGGGGAAGCTTGCCCATCGTCACCATCTCGGGGCCGCTCTTGACGAGCTTCTCAACTTCGAGACGGACCTTGCGCAGGTCGATGTCGAGGTTCTTGAGCACGTTGGCGCCGACGCCGGAGCCTTCTTTGACTAGGCCGAGCAGGATGTGCTCAGTTCCGATGTACTCATGATTGAAGCGCTGCGCCTCTTGATTGGCGAGCGCCATTACCTTGCGAGCGCGATCGGTCAGCCGTTCGAACATGGCGTTCTCCTTCAGACCGGAGCGGTCCGGTCACTTCCCGATCTACGGCATTGTGATGCCGCGTGTTACGAAGCGTTCCAATCCTGGTACCAGTCCCGATACCAGAGCCGATACCAGAGCCGATACCAGAGCCGATACCAGAGCCGATACCAGCGCCGACAATGGTACTTCCACTTCGGCATCCGCAGAGGCAACGGCTGCGCCAAGCGTGGGCGCTCAACTGCCTCATGCCAAACCCAAACCCAAACCCAATGGAACGGGAATCCTCCCCGCGTGAAGTCTTTTCGGTCGGTTCACCACCCAACGACATGGAAATAAGGCATCACACCCTGAGATTCCTCGTACTTTCTTCCGTGCAGACCATCCATTCAGTTCCATCAAGCTCTTCAATCGGCCCGCGCAGCGCGCACAGCTCGCCCATCTTCCAGTCGGGCAGGCGTCGGGCCGGGCCGACCATGGCGAAGTCTGCAGGCGAGGCGCGCCGCGCTGCCAGCTTGGCGGTGACCCTCGCGATCATGACCATCTTCATGGGTGCAAGGCGCGCCAGCGCTGGCGATCCCGTCCACGTCGCGCGCCCTCAGCCGACGAAGGTCACGCCCGCGAGCGGTCCCGGCGCCGGGAAAGAAGTCGTCGGGACGATCGAGCGATGGGACGACGCGGCGGTGCATGGAACGTTCGGCGGTTCGGCGATCGAGTTGCGCTGGGACGAGCTGGCGCCGAACGACGCGTATCGCATACGCAAGAGGCTGATCGAAGCCGTCGATGCGCCGGCCGATCGGCGCGGCCGCTTCCTCGAGCTTGCGACGTATCTCTGGAGCATCGACGGCGCGGATCGTCTCGCTGTTCGCGCGGCCGACGATGCGAAGCGCCTGGGCGCCGACGCCGCCGCGCTTGCCGAAGCCCGCACCGACGCCGCAACCGTCAAGTCGGAACGCGCGGCGCGGCTCGAGGCTGCGGCGCGCCACGCGCTGCGCACCGGCTCGCCGGAAGCGGATCCGGCGGTGATCAACGCTCCCGCAACGCCCTGGCCCGTCCTCACGATAGAGCAGCAGCGCGAATGTCAGGCCTGGCTCCGCAAGGAAACAGGGAGCCGCCTCGCAAGCTCCGGACGCGAAGTGGTGCCAGTCGAGAGCACCCAGGCTCTGGTCTTCTCCGAGATCGGCGTACCGGACGCCGCGCTGCGGGCGACCGAGATCGACGACTTCGTCGCGCGGTCGCTGCCGCGACTCGGACTTCCGAAGGAGTCGGTCGTGTGGTGGGGCAAGCTCGTGGTGGTAATCCTCGAAGATCACGACCGATTTGCGTTGTACGAAGCGTCAGCATTTCGTCACAAGGTCGGAACTGCAGATGTCGCACTCACGCACTTCGATGGACCGCGCGTGTTCGTGACGGTCCTGAAACAGTCGGATCCGGTCGCGACACGAACGGAAACCGCGCGAGCGGTGGCGCGGGCGCTCCTCTATCGCCACCGCACGTCAGCGCATCTGCCGATGTGGCTGCACGAAGGACTGACGGACTGGCTCGTCAGCGTTGACCCCCCGACGAAGTCGCTCGACACACCACTGCGCAAACCTGGACTGGCGTTCATTCGCAGCGACGGGGCACTCGCAGGCGTTGTCGAGGCGAACTACACCGCAGGAGAGCCGCCGTTCGGCGACGCAGCAGACCGACCGCGCGTGGCAGCGTTCGCGCTTGTGTCGTATCTCGCGGAGCAGCATCCGAAGGAGACGATTGCCCTCATTGACGCTCTGAAACTCGATCCCGGCGATATCGCACAGTGGAAGCTCGTCTTCGAGCGCGTGTTTGCACGATCGCTCGAGCAGATGCTGATCACGATCCGCGCCTATTACCAAATGAATGATTAGCTGCCGCTGCTGACGACTCGGCCGTCGAGCAGGCGAACAGTTCGATCCGCGAGCGCCGCGATGGCGGGGTCGTGCGTCACCATGACCACTGTCAGGCCGTTGCGGTGCAGGTTCGAAATTTCGGTGAGGATCTCGCCGCCGGTGTTGGCGTCGAGATTGCCCGTCGGCTCATCGGCTAGCAGGACCTTTGGTTCATTCATCAGGGCCCGTGCGATTGCGACCCGTTGACGTTCGCCGCCCGACAGTTCGTTCGGACGGTGCGTCAGGCGATGTGCGAGCCCGAAGCGTTCAAGGAGCTCGGCAGCGCGCTGCCGCATGGGAGTCGCCGCAAACCACGCGAGCGGCGAACGGCCCTTCATCGCGGGGAGCATCGCGTTCTCCAGCACGGTCAGCTCCGGCAGCAGGTGATAGAACTGGAAGACGAAGCCGACCGCTCTGTTGCGGTATTGGTTGAGACCGTGAGCGCCGAGTGTGGTGATGAGTCGCCCTTCAAAGTGCACGGTGCCCGCGTCGCGATCGCCCTTCTGCGGACGGTCGGGTCGGTCGAGCCCGCCGAGCAGATGCAGCAGCGTGCTCTTGCCCGATCCGGAGAGACCGACGACGGACACCCATTCGCCCTGCTGCACTTCGATCGATGCGTCGCGCAGCACCGGAACGTCGACACGTCCCATGCGATAGGTCTTCGAAAGGCGATGCGCAGACAGCAGCGGCATCGTCGTCGCAGGAGCGTGCGGATTGGTGCTCATTCGTAGCGCAAGCTCCGTACGGGATCGGTATCGGCGGCCTTCGCCGCGGGGATCGCAGCGCCGAACACGCTGAAGATGGTCGCGAAGGCCATCGTCTGATACGCATTCGTCATATCGATCTTGTTCGGGATCGTGCTGAAGTAGTAAACGCTTGGATCCCAGATCGTGACACCGACGTGGTAATACAGAAGAGCCGCGATACCTGCGATGACCAGGCCGATGATCGACCAGAGAAGGGTGTGCAGTACGGATCCGCGCATCCCCGCGACCAGAGCGCCGGTAGCAGAAGCCGCGGCGAACGCTGCCGCGACCATCCACGCCCAGCGCGGCGCGGGCTCTCCCATCGCCGTGTGGATCTCATTTATGTTGTCGACGACGAGCCACGCAAGACCGAGTCCCGCTGCGGATCCGACCACGCCGATCGTCAGTCCGTATGCAAGAAAGATCGTGAGAATGCCCGTGCGTCCCGCGCCGACCGATCGGAGGATGCCGATGTCGCGCGTCTTCTCATGCACGATCGACCAGAAGATCGCGAGCACGAGCCCGGCACACACCACGTACACGAGCGAAAACAGGACGCGCATCAGGGCGCGTTCTTTCTCCACGGGCCCGATGAGATCCTTGAGGCGCTGCTCCCACGTCCGGACGGAGACGGGATACGGCATCTCGACAGCGCCTTCTTCCGTCGACTTCTCCATGGCGAAACGCTCGTACAACCCCTCAATCGCGTTGCGCAGCTCGATCGGCGAGTACTCCGGCTTCGCCTTCACGAGAATCGTCGTTGCCCGCGCCGGTGATACGCCGATCCGGCGGGGCATCTCGTTCTCATCGAGATTCGTCGTGTCAAGCAGCACACTCTCCGACAGGCGAAGCATGTCCTGGGCCGTGTCGAGTCCGATGAGCACGCGGTTGGCGTCGATCTGATACACGCCGGTCTGAAACTCGTTGACGATCGAGAACGCGCGCTTCTGCTGAAAGTCGATGTCGCCAGACTCGGAGACGGGGACGACCGTGAGCGAGACGTTTTGAAGCGGCATCCAATAGGCGCGCTCCTGCGTGCCGCTGCCAAAGCGGCTCGTGCGATACGAACCGTCGCGCTGCCGCTCGTTGAAGAGCGACATCTCGATGCCGAGCATGATGCCGGGAAGGGCGGGCGCGCCCGTACCGCGCATCGCCATCGCCTCTTGCAGCCGGTTGTACGAAGGGTCGAGGCGCGGATCATCTTTTGCGAGCGTCTCGGCTGTCTGTTGGTCAGGCGTCTTCCAGTACACGGTCTTCTGAAAGTCGATCACACGCGACAGCGTCGCCGGTTCGATGCCCCAGACTTGCACCATCTCGATGCTCTTCACGTTGCGGTCGGAGTCGGGTCCATACGGCATCTGAAGGAGGCCGAACGTCTCGATGACCGGCGAGGCCGCTTCTGCCTCGGGGAGCTTCTCGATCTCCTCGATGAGTTCGCGATAATACGGAATTCCGGTCACTTCCTTGCTGAGCACGACGTCACCGACCAGCGTCCGGCCCGAGTCTTTCAGCATGTCGAGAAAGCCGCTCATGACGCTCACGACGACAATGACGAGTGTTACGCAGAGCGCCACTGCCAGAACGGCGATAAACGGCATGATCCGCGAGGTGAGAAATCGCAGGACGAGAAGTGACTGATACATCGAGGAGCTGGGCGGACGGGACGAGGCTCGCCGCAGTTCGGGCGAAGGTCGCGGATCATAACGGCGAAAGATCGAGCGCGGCCGCTGATTCAAAGCCATAATCTCCGCATGAGAGAACTGACGCGCGCTGCAGCCCGCAAGCTCGACGAAACGGCGCAGCACCGATTCATGATTCCTGGCATCGTTCTCATGGAGAACGCCGCGCGAGCGATTGCGGAGCTTGCCCGGGCCATGATCGGCGCCGTCATCGAAGGCGGCGCCGGCGGGCAGATCTACGGTGCGCGCGTCGTGATCGTGTGCGGCGTCGGCAACAACGGTGGTGACGGCTACGCGATCGCGCGTCACCTGGCCAACAGCGGCGCGCGGGTCGAGCTCGCACCGATCGGGCCGCCTATTGCGGGCAGCGATGCCGCGCTCAACGAAGCGATCTGCCGGCGCATGGGAATTCCGTTTGTGTTCGCGCTGGAGACACTCCGCTCGCGCCCCGATCTCGTGGTCGACGCGATCTTCGGCACGGGACTCGATCGGCCCGTCGAAGGCGTGGCGCTCGAAGTCATTCAGGCCATCAATCGCTGCGGCGCACCCGTGCTGTCGGTGGACCTGCCCTCGGGCATTGACAACGACACTGGCACCCCGCTTGGCGATGCGGTGCGCGCGACGGTGACAGCTGTGACGGTGGCACCGCGACCAGCCATGCGGGCTGCCGATGCGCGGCAATGGTTCGGCAAGACGCGCGTCGTCGATATCGGCGCGCCTGCATCGCTGCTGCGCGAATTCGGTGTCGAAGTGCAGACCGGAGTTTCGCTATAGACTCCGCTGATGCTCGTCTTCCAGGTGGCCGCTTGGGTCACCATCGCCATCGCGGGACTGATCGCTCTGTACTGGGCGATCGTCCTTGTGCGGCTTGCGACGCTGCTGCCGCAGATTCCGAGGGTGCGGTCCGGTCTTGCGATGGCGGAACCGAGCGGGGGCTGGCCGCGCGTCTCGATCATCGTTCCGGCACACAACGAGGAGCGGGTCATCGAGTCATGCGCGCGGACGCTGCTTGCGAGCGACTATCCCGCACTCGAAGTCGTCATCGTCCTCGATCGCTGCACCGATCGCACGCGCGAACTGCTGCGCCCCTTTGAGGCGGACAGCCGCCTGGTGCTGGTCGAGAATGCAACCTGCCCGCCCGACTGGGCAGGCAAGTGCAACGCCGCGCGCGTGGGGGCCGAGCGGACCATGGGCGAATACATCCTGTTCACCGACGCCGATGCTGCGTTCGATCCGGAGCTCGTGCGCGCGGCAGTAGGTATGGCGATCCGTGATCGCCTTGACCTCCTCTCCCTTCTGCCGACGCTGACCATGAATGCGTGGTTCGAGTGGGTGGTGCAGCCGGTGGCGACAATGACGCTCCTGCGGATGTACCCGATCGACAAGGTCAATCGCGATTCGCGCCGCCGTCCGTTCGCAAACGGACAGTTCATGCTGTTTACGCGTGCAATGTACGAACGCATCGGCGGTCACACCGCTGTCAAGGACGATCTGCTGGAGGACATCGCATTCGCGCGTTGCATCGAGTCAGCCGGAGGGCGCGGAGCCATCGCCGTCGCCGACCACATGCTTGTCGTCAGCATGTACCCGTCGCTGAGGGCGATGCGCACCGGCTGGAAGCGCATTTTCATGGAAGCGTGCAAGCGGAAGATGAGCCGGCTGCGTCGGCACGCGGTGCGCGTTGTATCGCTCGGTGCGCTCGCGCCGCTGGTGCAGGTCGCGGCGCTCTTCGCGGGATGGTCGCTCGGCGGGCTGTGGATCATCGCCGCGGGGGCGGTCGTGCTCGGCGGTGCCCTGCTGCAGACGTTCGCGCTCGCAGTCACCTACGCGGCGTGCCACGCTCCACTCCGCTCTGTGCTCTTCTTCCCGATCGGGAGTCTCATTGTGGCCAAGGCGCTGTGGGACGGCGCTGCTGACCTTCGTGCGCGGCGACCGGTGCGGTGGGGTGGTCGCGAGTACATTCTCATTCCCCGCGATTCCTGACAGCGTCTTCTTCCAGCCAGATATTGATGCGCGTCCTTCTTACCAACGATGACGGAATCTCTGCACCAGGCATCCAGGCGCTGCACGCTGCGCTGTGCGGACTCGGCGAGATCGTCACCGTCGCGCCAGCGACGGCGCAAAGCGCGATGAGTCACAAGATCAACTTCCACACGCCGATGCTGACGCGCGACGTGCAGGTGAACGAGACCATGCGCGGCATCGCTGTCGATGGCAGCCCCGCTGATTGTGTGAAGATTGCCTTGCGGGCGATCTGGCCGGAGCGTTACGGCGCGGGAACGCGTCCCGATGTGGTCATCAGCGGCATGAACGCCGGCGCGAACGTGGGCATCAACGTCATTTACTCAGGCACGGTCGCCGCAGCGGTCGAGAGTGCGTTTCTCGGTGTCCCCGCGATCGCCGTCAGTCTCCATCTCGGGGACGTGCAGCAGATTCGCTTCCGCCGTGCTGCGGAACTCGCGCGAGTCGCGATTGATCGCGTGCTGCAGCACGCAATCGACGCGCACTCTGTCATCAATATCAACGTGCCGCGGACCGAGTCAGACGATGCGCCCGTGCCGCCGATCCGAATCGTCGCCATGAACACGGCCGCGGGCGCCGACGGTTTTGAGCGACGCGTCGGACCCGCGGGCCAGGTGTACTACTGGCCGTCCGGCAACGGCATGGATTTCGTGCACACTCGCGAAGGCAGCGATGTGGAGGCGCTGTACGCGCGCTGCATCACGATCACGCCGCTCAGTTACGACATCACGGACCACGAGCGACTGGCGATCTGGCACGGGCGATTCGCCCCCTGAGCCGAGGCCCCCTGAGCCGGGGCCCCCTGAGCCGGGGCCCCCTGAGACGGGCCCCCTGAGACGGGCCCCCTGAGTTTGGCCAGACAAAGCTAATCCACCAGCACGAGCCGGAGGCGCACGGTGATCGTCTCGCCTTCACGCAGCTTCGCGAGCGGCTCGCCCGACGCGCGCCAGCCTGCAATGGCGTCGAGGATCGGGCCGTCGATGTCGGCGAATCCGCTGGGCCGCAGAAATCCGTACTTGGCCGGCTTGCCGCTTGGCGCGAACACCACTTCGACGACCGGGTTGCGCGGACTCGATGTGACCATGGTGAGGATCGTGAACTTCGGCCTCCGCGTCTTGATGGTCAGCCCGTCCGCCGCAATCGGCCGGCCGTTCTTCCATTGATTCGGCGGGACACTGAGGATGCTCGTCGCGTCACTCTCGCGGTCGCTGAGTTCACCCTCCGCCGGCGGGGCCGGGTTGGGTGGTCCTGCGGTCGCCGGCTGGACGGGCGGCGTTGGCTGATGATCATCACGCGGGGCGTCCTGCGGCCGGCTCAGCGGGAGCAGCAGAAATGGACGCGGAGGTGCGGGTGTGACCGCTGGCGGCGGAACAGGAGCTGTGGCTGGCGCGGGGTCGGGATCGGGTGCAGGTGCGGGCTCCGGCAGCGGCTCAGGCGTCGGTTCTGGCGTCGGTTCTGGCACCGGCTCTGGTGCCGGTTCGGGCTCAGGCTGCACGACGGGTTCCGGTTCGGCCGGCGCTTCTGCGGGGCTGCCCGCCGCGCCGCCGGCGGGGTTCAAGTCCAGCGCCGCTTGATCAGTCTCAGCCTGCCGCGCCAAGTGTTCGATCAGATCGTCGGCGAACCCGAGCCAGCTCGCCGCGTTGGGATCGCCGCCATCGACGCCCAGCTGCAGCGGGGGGTCTTCCGGCGGCTCGGGCTCAGGTTCCAGCTCCGGCTCGGGCGGAATGAACACGAGTTCCATCGGCTGATCGGTCGCCTCGCGGTCGCGTTGCGGGTCGGTGGGTATTCCGTGGCTGGCGAATGCGATCGATTCGAGGAATCGCGCGACCGGAGGCAAGAGCAGCGAGCTGTGCAGCCCGATCGAGAGCAGCAGCGCCAGCATCATCGCCCGCGAGGTGCTCGCGAACGGGCCGACGCTTTCGTCTGCAATCAAGAAGTGGGCGGAAGACTTGGCCATGGGCGCTTCGGCGGGAAGCACTGCACGGTAGGAGCGCCTCGGGACCGCCGAGGCCATCAACTCGCCTTCAGCTGGATCGAAGCCAATGCTGTCGAAACATCCGGCACAAACTCGAAGAGCTTGTCGAGGCTGGCCGTCATGAACAGGCCCCACACTGGATCGTTGACCGCACAGAGCCGAAGCTGACGGCCCGACGATCCGAGGCGCTTCCGCAGCTTTAACAGCGACGCCATGTTCGACGAGTTCAGGTAGGTGACCCGGCTGAAGTCAAAGACAGCGGACGGTTCAAGCCCTTGTTCGTCCTCGAGCAGACGGGCGAACGCGCCTATGTCCTCGGAGAACTGAGGTTCGTCGCCGAACTCGACGATGGCAATGTGGTCTGACCAGCGGGTGACAGGCATGGCTGCTCGCAGGATAACAGACTGTCGCCGCGGAGACTACGTTGCTTGATCGGCGTCAGGACCCGCCGCGTCGGTCGAGGCCGGAGGCGCCGAGCGATCCGGGGATTCCGCTCGCGCTGCGTCATTGGCCCCGTCATTGGCCCCGTCATTGGCGGGCAGTTCCGTGCCGGTGCCGCTGTCGACGATCGTGGCAGTGGCAATGACCTGGTCGTCGTCGCGCAGGCGCACCAGCCGCACGCCTTGCGTGTTGCGTCCGATCCGCGAGATCTCGGAGGCCGGGGTGCGGACCATCATGCCGCCAGCACTGATGAACATCAGACTGTCGCTGTCGCGCACGACTCGGACGTCGACGACGGCGCCGTTGCGGTCGTTCGTCTGAATGTCGAACCTGCCGAGGCCACCGCGCCCCTGCGGGCGCGTGGAGCCGTCTTCGCTCTGCACGAGGTACTCCTCGAGCGGCGTGCGCTTGCCGTAGCCCTTCTTGGTGACGGTGAGCAGGTCGGCGCCGTCGACGCAGCGAACGAGGCCGACGATCGAGTCGCCTTCGGCGAGTTCCATCCCTTTCACGCCCGCGGCGGCGCGTCCCATGACGCGCACATCGTTCTCTTCAAAGCGGATCGCCTTGCCCCCGGCCGTCGCGAGCAGCACGTGATCGTCGCCGGCTGTCTGCAGAATTCCCACGAGCCGGTCGCCTTCATTCAGATTGATCGCGATGATGCCGGAACGATTGACGTTTCGATAATCCTTCAAGCTGGTGCGCTTGACCTTGCCTTCGGCGGTGCCGAAGAAAAGATAATCCTCGCTCTTCTCAAAGTCGGTGATCGGCAGGAACGCGCGGATCTTTTCGCTTTCCTTCAGCTCGAGCAGATTGACGATGTTCCGGCCGCGGCTGATGCGCGAGAGCTCCGGAATCTGCCACACCTTCATGCGGAAGACGCGACCGGTGTTCGTGAAGCACAGCAGGTCCGCGTGCGTCGAGCTCACAAAAAGCTGCTCGACGAAATCGTCGTCCGCTTTCTCCGCGCCCTTGATGCCGGTGCCGCCGCGCCCCTGCGAACGGTACGTGGCGACAGGCAGCCGCTTGACGTAACCCTGGTGCGAAATCGTGACGACGACCTGATGCTCCTGGATCAGCTCTTCGTACGCGAAGTCATCCACTTCACTGTCTTCGATGGTCGTCCGGCGATCGTCGCCGAACCGCTCCGCGATCTCGATGCAGTCTTCCTTCAGGACGTCGAGAATGAGCCGTTCGTTGGCAAGCAGCAGTTCGTAGCCTTCGATCTGTTCGATCAGACCGTTCAGTTCGGCGCTCAGCCGTTCGAGTTCGAGTCCGACGAGCTGAATGAGGCGCAGCGCACCGATTGCTTCGGCCTGCACGCGCGTCAGGAACACATCCGCCGCGTCCGCCGCGGAGGTCAGCTGCTGCGGCACGATCGCGGCTTTGGGATGCGCAGCCGAAATCCGGAACGCGCGGCGCTGCAGCCGCTCGATCGCTTCCTCGCGCGTGCGTGAGCTGCGGATGATCGCGATGACCTCGTCGATGTCGCACACCGCGTAAATCAGGCCTTCCAGCTTGTGGGCATCCTGCTTGGCGCGGCGCAGCAGGAACAGCGTGCGGTTGCGGATCACTTCCTTGCGGTGATCGATAAAGCACTGAATCAGCTGGCGGAACGTGAGCGTTTTCGGCTGGCCGTTCACGAGCGCGATGTTGTTGATCGAGAAGCTCGACTGCAGCGGCGTGAACTCGTAGAGCTGCTTCTCGACGACGTTCGGATCGGCGCCCTTCTTGAGGATGACGCGGATGCGCGTCCGTGCGTCGCGGCCGGAGTGGTTGCGCACATCGGAGATGTCCTCGATGCGTCCGGCTTTGCTGGCGTCGACGATCTTCTCGATCAGATTGTTCTGGACGACCTGGTACGGGATCTCGTCAATGACGATGACATCGCGATTGTCGACCTTCTCGTGATGCACCTTGCCGCGCACCACAATGCGGCCCCGGCCGGTGGCGTAAGCCTCGATGATCCCTCGACGGCCGCAGATGGTTCCGCCAGTCGGGAAGTCCGGTCCCGGTGCGAGCTCGACCAGCCGTTCAAGCGCGATGTTCGGATCGTCGATCGTCGCGACTATCGCGTTGCAGATTTCGCGGAGGTTGTGCGGCGGCATCGCGCTGGCCATGCCGACGGCGATGCCCGATGAACCGTTCACGAGCAGGTTCGGAAACTTCGCCGGCAGGACCACGGGCTCTTGGCGCGTGTCGTCATAGTTCGACTTGAAGGCGACCGTCGCTTTGTCGATGTCTTCGAGCATCGCCATCGCCGCCCCGGTCATGCGCGCTTCGGTGTAACGCATTGCTGCCGGCGGATCACCGTCGATCGAACCGAAGTTTCCCTGCTTGTCGATGAGCAGGCAGCGCGTCTTCCAGTCCTGACCGAGATTCACCATCGTCGGATAGATCACCGACTCGCCGTGCGGGTGATAGTTGCCCGAGGTGTCGCCGCAGATCTTGGCGCATTTTCGGTGCTTTTTGCCCGGCGCGAGCCGCAGGTCGTGCATCGCGAGCAGGATGCGGCGCTGGCTCGGTTTCAGGCCGTCGCGCACGTCCGGGAGCGCACGATCCATGATCGTGCTCATCGCATACGTCAGGTACGACTCATGCAGTTCACGCTCGATGTCGATCGACGCAATGCGGTCGAACGGGGTCAGGGCCTCGCCCATTCCATCGAGCGGAGGCAGTGCGCCATCGCCATTGTCTGAACCGCTGTCCTGTGGGGCCATCGAGTAACGCCAGAAGGGGAAGAGAGAAGGGCGTGAGAATCATGCACGTGAGAGGCTCGCGGCGCTCATCACGAAGTAGTCAGGATGATATCCGATTGACCGCGCCGCCGCTGCACGCGCGCGTTCACACTCGCGGCTGGAGGAGCGCGAGAAACTCGACGTTTCCCGGCACGCCGCGCGTGCGGCTCGTCTTCCCGCCGACAAGCGGTGAGCGCATCGATCCGAGCACGTCCGCGCCAAGTGCAGGTATGGTCGCAAGCACGCGCTCCAGCACGTCAGGTGCGCGCTCCTGTGGCAGAAATCCGTGACTGAGCCATGCCTTCTCGTCGCCGTCCACTTCATAGTGGGGTTTGATCAGCGTGATGATGCGGCCGCCTGGCGCGAGCCAGCGCAGTGCCGCCGGGACGGCGAGCCGTTGCGGTGTCCACGCGAGGTCGATCGAGATGAGATCGACGCCGCCGGACGGCGGATCGGCGTGCAGCGCGTTCGTTCGTTCGCGGACCGTGACGCGCGGATCGTTGCGCAGCGTCCACGCCAGCGTTCCGTAGCCGGTGTCGATCGCGATGACCGACGCGGCCCCGCGCTGCAGCATGCAGTCGACGAATCCGCCCACATTGCAGCCAAAATCGGCACACCGCAGACCGAGGCAGTCGACCGTGAACTCGGCCAGTGCCGCGTCCAGTTTGTCGCCGGCCCGGGAGACGAATCGGCGGGATTCACCCGCCGCCACGAGCGTCCTTCTCGTGCACCGGTGCCACGCCGACGATCGCGATGCCGAGCCGGTCGGCCGTCGCCAGAACCGCGGCCCGGTCCACGAGAATCACGCGGCCGGCGCCGACCGCGATGCATCCGCCGCCGGCGCGGGCGAGCCGTTCGACGGTTCCCGTGCCGATGGTCGGCACATCCGCGCGCCGGTCATGGCTCTCGCTCGCCGACTTCAACAGGGTCCACCCTTTGGCGCGGCAGAGTTCGCCGGCCCGATCGATCATCCGGTCGGTGCCTTCGACTGCTTCCACGGCGACAACATCTCGGTCGCGAACGGCCATCGCCTGACCGATCTCCAGGCGCAGCAGGCTTGCCAGCATGGGCCACCCAAACGCGATGTCGCCGCGCTGCAGCGCACTCGCCTCGACGCGACCCATCGGCCCCTCGGTCGCCATGTGCTCCGGAATGAACGTCGTCGAATCGATCAGGCGCACTCCGTTGTCGAGCAGCTCTTCGGCCAAGGCCGTCAGCAGCGGACCGGACCGATGGTCGTGGCGCAGGCGACGATACCAGAGCATCGCGGCCCGCCAGTCGGGGATCTGGCGGATCAGCCGCAGCGGGTCATGCATGCGTGCCTTGCTGACGCGTCCGACCATCACCGCATCGCCAAAGCCCATGCGCCGCGCGATCCGGATCCACTTGCCGAGCTGAATGACGCCCGCCTGGCGAAAGTCGTCGCACAAGGGCGGAAGCTCCGGGACGAACTGGTCACGCAGGCCGATGCAGGCCACGCGGTGTCCGGCGTGGCGGATGCCGCGCGCGACCAGCACTGGAAGCTGCCCTTGACCGGCGATGAGTCCGATGACGCGCCGATCGGTGGAGGACGGAGCGGCGACCGGCAGTGTCAATCGCGCCTCGCCGGTGCCAGGCCTGAGCCGACCGCGACACATTCCGAGGCTTTCGCGCGTGGCGGTGCGACCTCGACAATGGCATTGATGACGTCGACGGGGTCGTGGTGCACAAACAGCAGATCACGCACCGCGGGGCGAATGAAGCGGTGCTCGACGCCGTGGTCGATCATCGCGATCATCGGATCGTAATAGCCGTGGTCGTTGACGACACCGATCGGCTTGGCGTGGTTCTTCAGGTAGCGCCCGACGAGGATCTCGAAGAACTCCTCGTACGTGCCGAGGCCGCCCGGCAGAATCAGGAACGCTTCGCCGCACTCTTCGAGCAGGCGCTTGCGCTCCCGCATCGTGTCAACGACCAGCAGTTCGTCACAGCCGTCCCAGCCCTGCTCGAGTGCGACCAGCTGCCGCGTGATGATCCCCGTCACTTTCCCGCCCGCGGCCTTCGTCGCCCGCGCCACGGCACCCATCAACCCTATACATCCGCCGCCGTAGACCAGCCGAATGGAGCGTGCCGCCAGCTCCCGGCCGACCATCGACGCCGCATCGCTGAAATGCGGTTCCAAGGCCGTCGATGAAGCGCAGTACACGGTCACAGCTTGCATGGCGATCAGCGTACGGCAATTCGCCAATCACGGGCCAATCACGGGCCAGTCACGGGCCAGTCACGGGCCAGCACGGATGCGCCGGGCTCGAGCGCCTGCGACGGTGAGGATCGCTGGGGAGAATCCACCCCCCTCGCGCGCAACTCTCGTTACCTTGCCGACGTGGTTCCGTATGTCCTTGCATGTCTGGCGGTCGGGTTTGCGATTGCATGTCCTTTGACCGGGCTGCTCGCGCGGCTGGGGCACCGGGTCGGCGCGCTCGATTCGGCGGGTTCGGCGGGCCACGTCAAAGTGCTGCGCCGTGTTCCGAACATCGGCGGCGTGGCGATCTTCGCCGGCTTCGCGCTGCCCATGCTGGCGGGACTCCTGGTGCTCACGCTGGCACCAGATGCCATTCTCCGCATGGTGCCGCCGGCAGCGCCGTATGCAGCACGCCTGCACGACGCGTTGCCGATGACATGGGCGGTCATCGTCGGCGCTGCGCTCCTCCATGTCGTCGGTCTCATTGACGACCGAAAGCCGCTCGGTCCGCTGTTGAAACTTGGCGTGCAGATCGTTGCAGCGACGGCCGTCGCCGCGTTTTTCGATGTGCGCCTGCTGTCGGTGCTCGATGCGTGGTACGGCATGCCCGGGCATCTCGCCAGCATCTGCATCACGGTGGGCTGGATCGTGCTCGTGACGAACGCGATGAATTTCCTCGACAACATGGACGGACTGTCGGCGGGACTCGGTGCGATCGCCGCGCTCGTGCTGATGACGGCGACGCTCGTCAACGAACAGTGGTTCATTGCGGCGCAGCTTGGATTGCTCGCAGGATCGCTCGTCGGATTTCTGGTGTTCAACAGGGCCCCCGCGAAGATTTTCATGGGGGACGGCGGCTCGCTCGTCGTCGGGTTCCTGCTCGCCACGCTGGTGGCACGCACGACGTTCGTCGATACCGAAGATCCGACATTCGCCCTCGGCAGCGCGTGGTACGGCGTGTTCATGCCTGTCGCGGTGCTGGCGATTCCGCTCTACGACATACTCACCGTTTCGGCGATTCGCCTGGCGCAGGGAAAGTCGCCGTTTGTCGGAGATCATCAGCATTTCTCACATCGGCTCGTGCGACTGGGGCTTTCGCGCCCCGCGGCGGTCGGCGTGCTGTGGATGCTCGGTGCAGTGACGGGTATTGGCGGCATCGTCCTGGGAACGCTGCAGCCGTGGCAGGCGCTGCTCATCGGCGCGCAGACAGTCCTAGTGCTCATCGTGATCGCGGTGCTCGAGCGTGCGGTGCACACGCCGCTTCGGGATCGAAGCGCCGGGAGTGCGCGCGATGGAACGTAAGGAATCGCTCGCGCGGTGGGCGACGCTCGTGCTGATCGCGGTCGCGACGATCCGCGTGTGTGTCGCGATCGTGCCGCAGGTTCGCTTCGACTCCGATCCTGCGGTGGATCCCAGCCCGTATCCCGGACTGGGACCGACGGGCAGCTTCGTTCTCGACGCGCTCCTCCTGATCGCGAGCGGCACCGCGTTCCTGAGCGAGTACCGCGCTGGACGTCGTGTCATCACGTGGCTTGTCGTCCTCGCTGCGCTTCCCGGCATTTCCGTCATGCTGCATGGCTGGTCGCAGATGAGCGATCTCTTTCGCGGCGCGACATGGCTCGCTGCCGCATTCGCCGGCGTGGCTGCGGCGCATCTGGCTCGCGATCCGGCGCAGCGCCGCCTGCTGATCGCGGGCTGCGCGGCCGTGCTTGTTCCGCTTCTCATGCGCGGCGCCGAGCAGCGGTGGATCGAGCATCCCGTCACGGTGGCGAAGTTTCTGGAGGAGAAGGCCCGTTTTTTTGCCGAGCGCGGCTGGGATCCCGCCAGTGCGCCTGCGCGGTCATTTGAACGGCGCGTGACGCAGGCCGAATCGTCCGGCTGGTTTGGACTCGCCAATATCTTCTCCGCCATGATGGCGTTCGGAACGGTGTTCTTCGCAGGATTCGCGCTCGCCCGCCGGCAGGATCGCTCGTTACTCCTCGCCGCACTGCTCGCATGCGGGTGCGCCGCGTTCGTCGTTCTCAATTTCTCCAAAGGCGCCATCGTCGCTACGGCGTGCGGCGCAATGGTGCTTGCGATCGGCATGACACCTCGGCTCGCGCGATTCGCGCCGGCGGTGGCGTTCGCGATCATCGCGCTCGCTGCGGCTGCGCCCGCGCTGCGCGGCGCGCTTCCCGAAGATTTCGGCAACGAACGAAGTCTGCTGTTTCGTGCCCACTATCTCGAAGGTGCGCTGCGGGCGGCGCCGGAGGCCATGCCGTTCGGTGTCGGTCCCGACGGCTTGCAGAACGTGTACCTGCGCACGAAGCCCGCGCGCAGTCCTGAGGACGTCATCAGCACGCACGCGATGGTTGTCGACTGGTTCGTCCTGCTCGGACCGCTCGGACTCGCCTGGGTCGCCGTCGTCGCGCGGCTGCTGTGGCGCCGCCCGGAGCGGGAACCGGCCGCTGTCGATCGCCCGCGTCGCGATGAGGGTGATGAGCGGACCTGGTCGTCACCGCTGCGTGCGTCGGTGATGATCGCGTGCGCGATCCTTGCGGTCATGGCGCTCGCCGAGCCGGCGATGCTCACACCGGCGTGGATCGTCACGCGCGTGGTCATGCTCTGCGGATTCATCGTCGTGTGGATCGCCGTCGATCATTGGGTACGCCAATGCGTGCGGCAGGGCGGGCACGTCACGGCGACGCTGCTTGCCGCGCTGACCGCGGTGCTCGCGCAGGCGCAGGTTGAAATGATCTTCTTCCAGCCCGGCATGGTGGTCTGGACGTTCGTCGTGCTGGGCTCGATCGCGGCGCTGCCGGCGCTTGCCGCGATGTCGGCATTCGGATCGCGCGTCAGCGCCGTGCTCGCATGGTCCGCAGCGCTCTGCATCATTACGGTCGGCGCAGTGCCGCAGTTTCTGCAGGATCGCGTGGTAGACCGCGCGATTGACGAAGTGGCGCCGCTCGCTGAGCTGCGCGAGACGTTCGATCGCGCCAGGCCGGAGATCGCTGCAGGGAACGCCGATGGCACCGAGTCGCGGGCACTGCTTGCGCTGGTTGCGGAGCTTGGGGGCGTCGAGTCTGCGGCGCAGCTGAACATCGCACTGCGCTCGACCGCGCCCGATCGGCTCGATCAGATCATCGCGGTGCTTCGCCACGTCGACAGCGGGCAGCGCGCGAAAGCTGCCGATCTTCTTCTGGAGGCCGACGCGATGGCGCCGACGAACTGGACACCGATCGACGCGGCGATCAAGCAACTCGCGGCCGCCGGTCGGCGCACGGTCGGCATGCGCACGCAGGCGATCATCGATCCAGTCCTGCACAACGAAGCGGCGCGGGTGGCGTACGAGGCGGCCGAGCGCTGGCGCATGCCGCGGTTTGCGGCGCGGTTTGCCGACCTGCTCGGTGAGCGCGTCCGCGCTGCGCCGGACGCTCTAGTCTTGAAGAATGCCATCGAGGCGACGAACGTGGCGCTTCAGCTCGAGCCGCGCTCGGTGGCGCGCACCGCAGATCTCGGTGAGCTGCGCGCGGCCTCCGGCGACCTGCGCGGCGCCGTCGAGGCATGGAAGCGCGCGATGGAACTTGACGCCGATCTCGCACTCGATCCACTGGCGCAGATGACGCCGCCGCAGCGCGCGGTGCTCGCACAGCGTGTGAAGCTCGCCGAACAGGCGCTGGCCGGCGGACCGCCGCCGCCGCCGTTCTGGCCGCTGCAGGTGCCAGCGCCGAATCAGCCGCGGGGGAGTACGACATCGCCGGTGGAGCGGCGGTAATCGACACCGCGCGACGTTGGAAACTTCGCAACGCCTTCCGCGCGCAGCGCCGGCGCGAAATCGCGTTCGTAGCGAGTGAATGCCTCGCGCGATGCAAAGTGATACCGCGCCTCGTACACCAGTTCCGCGCCATCCACGCGCACGACTTCGGCGTCCAGCGCGCCGCCGCGCATGACATCCGCGAGATGCCCGTCGCGGAGCCACGCGACCCATTCATCGGCGACGGCCGCGTCGGTGAATGTGGCGCTGACGGTGTAGATGAACATGTTCACAGGTCGCGCGGTGGGCCAGAGACCTTCGTGACGCTGGCCGTGCTGCTGCTCGTCGACACGTTCGCTGTGCCGCGCGCAGCCGCGACTGCATCGATGATCTGCTGCCGCGTGTACTCGCTGCCCTTGAACACTGGCTGGCCGTCCGGTGCGAGCACGACCAGGAACGGGATCGTGACGCTTCCCGAGTCGTTCAGCTTCTTGTTGCCTGCCTTTGCGTTTCCCGTGATGTCGACCTTGATGGCGGCGACGCCCGCTCCGTTGAGCACCGATGCAACCTCGGGCGCGTGCAGCACGGTGGCTTCGAGCAGCTTGCAATTCAGACACCACTCTGCGGTGAACTCGAGAACGACAACATCGCCGCGCGTGGTCGCTTCGGCGAGCCGCGACTCGGTGTAGTACGTCCACGCAATCGGGCCCTTTGATGTCTGCTCCACCCCGATGAACGCGCTCACAGCGACGATCAACACGCCAATGCCGCCGAAGACGACGCGGCGACCGGCATGGCTGGTGATCGCGATCGTGCGAATCAGGAGCCAGACTCCGGCTGCCGCACTGAAGGCCACGACGACCCACCAGTAGATGCGTGAAGGCGGATCGACTTCGACCCGCATGAATCCGCTGAGCCCAGCTCCGACGAAGTACGCCGCCGCCGCAAGCAGGAGCAGTCCCATCACCTGCTTGATCAGTTCGCTGGCAGGACCCGTTCGCGGCATCTTCGCCAGCAGCGAAGGGCACGCGGACAGCACGAGGTATGGCAAGGCCATGCCGGTGCCCACGGCGGTGAACACGATGAGCACCGTCTGCATCGGCTGCGTCGTGGCCCACGCCATCGCCGCACCCATGAGTGGTGCGGTGCATGGCGTCGCGAGCACCGCCGTCATAATGCCGAAGCCGAAGGAACCAGGCAGTGAATCGTGCTTGGGGTTGATCGCGTAGACCCACTGCGGAAGCCCGACTGCGAACGCGCCCATCATTCCGATGGCCATGATCCCGATCACCACGCCGAGCGTCATCGTGACCCATGGGATCTGAAACAGCTGATTGGTGCTGGTGAAACCGTTGATGCTTGTCACGGCAATGCCGAGCGCGGCCCAGAACGCAATGACGCCGAGCGACATCACGGCACCGAGCAGCAACGTGCGTGCGCGCGAGCCGCCCGAGTTGGCGAGCCCCATGATCTTGAGCGGTATGACGGGCAGCACGCACGGCGTGAAATTCAGCAGCAGTCCGCCGATCGCTGCGACCAGCAGCAGCAGGACGAATCCCCAACCTTGCGCGTCGATCTCAAACGTCCAGCCGAACACATCAAATTTGATGACTGCGGGCGCGACCGCTGTGCCGCCCCTGATGTCACCGAAAATCCTGGAGTCGAAACTGCCGAACACCGGATCAGGATCCGCAGTGGCGATCACATCCCCTGCACCAACGACTTCGATCTCTGCCGTGAGTTCGTGTTCGAAGACCGGATTGAGACAAACGTCCTTGCAGGCTTGGAACGTGACCAGCACGCGGATCGTGTACTTGCCCGGTTTGGTGTTGGCCTGCACTGTCGCCGGCACGAACACCTTTGCGAAGCCTTCGAAGACGAGGTACTTGTGGACGCCGTCGCCCGCGAGATCGCCCTCGATGATGTGGGCCTCGGGCCACTGCGCGAATTGCGGGTACGTCGTGATTCCGGCCGCGGCAGGAACATCGAGTTCCGTCCAGATGGCGCTGTCGAATTTGGCTACACCCGTTACGCCTTCGGGCGGCCGCGCGCCTTCCTGCGTCCACAGGTGCCACTCGCGCTTGATGTCAAAGACCACAGCAATCGCGAAGTCGTCACCGGCACGCATCTGCGTCCGGCTGAGGACGAGACTCGGCGTGGCCGCGTCGCGCGAATCTCCGTGGACCGCTTGCAGTTCATCCGCACCACCGAACAGCGCGCCTGGCGGGGTCCAGGTGCCCGGTTGACCTGGAGCTCCAGGGACGCCTGTCCCCCCCGACTGGGCGGACGCCGTCATGCCTATGCAGACCGCAAGCAGGAGGGCGGCGCACCGATGTGCGAGGCGGATGAGATCGAATCGGGTTGTCGGAGTGGGCGGGCCGGCGGGATCGCGGGGCATTGGGGAAAGCGTCCGGGGGTGGAATCAAAGGGGTTTGCGGAGCGAACGCAGCGGAGCGGGGGGATCTTGCGGGGCTCGGCAGCGCTATTTTGGCGGCGAGCTGACAGCCTCTCCATAGATGATGCCAGAAATCAAAGTTCGTCCCAAGGTGTGCCAGGGCGCGACGAACGCTCATTCCTTCTCCTTGGAAAGGCCGCGGTGTGCCCGTGGGTTGTCCCGCTCACGAAGCGATCTTGGCCCTCCGGGGTCGATTCCCGCACGAATCCGGGCGTGCCCTGTCAAGGGCGGCACTCCAAGCTTCCGATATCGACAGTCGGTCTTCTTGTGACGGAACGACTTGTGACGGAACGACGGGTCTGGGATCTCCAATGGCGGACGACGTACTTAATCAGGACGATATCGACGCCCTCTTGAACGCTGTGAGCAACGGCGAACTTGAGGAAGAAGCCCCTCGGCAAATGTTCTCGCAGACGCTGCACGAGAACGAGAAGATCGAGATCAAGGACTACGACTTCAAGCGACCCGAGCGCATCAGCAAAGAGCAGATGCGCACGCTGCAGACGCTGCACGAGACCTTTGCCCGCAACTTCGGTGCCGCGGCCTCCGGGTTCCTGCGGGCCATCGTCGAGGTCCGCGTCGCCCAGGCATCGCAGATGAGTTACGCGGAATTTGCGGCCAGCCTGCCAAATCCGACGTCCTTCAGCCTCGTCAAAGGGCCGCCCCTCAGCGGGGCCTTCTGCCTCGAAATGAGCCCGCTGGCGGTGTATCCGATCATTGACCGACTCCTCGGCGGCAGTGGCAAAGAGCTGTTTGTCCCGCAGCGGCCGGTGACGCTGATCGAGCAGCGGCTGATCCAGAAGATCCTCAACCGCGCCATGCAGGTGATGAGCGAGGCGTGGTCGACGGTGATGCCGATCGAGTTCGAGCTTGGCGAGATGGAATCGAACCCGCAGCTGATGCAAATCGTTCCACCAAACGAAGTTGTGGTCGTGATCCAGTTTGAGGTCAAGCTCGGCAAACGCGCCGGCACGATGAGCTTCTGCATTCCCTACAACACGATCGAACCGATCATGGACCGGCTGAGCGCCCAGACCTGGGCCGTTCCGGGCCACAAGGAAGACTCGGAAAAGTTCGGCCAGCGGCTCGTGCGTGAGCTCGGGGGTGCCCGGATGGCCCTCGAAGCGACCCTCGCCGAGACCTCGATGACGGTGGCCGATCTCCTCAGCCTTGAGGTGGGCGATCTGATCCTGACGGGCAAGAGCGCAGCGGAGCCGGTCGTCCTGAGCGTGGGCGGCCGGCCGAAGTTCTTCGCGACCATCGGCCAGAACCGCGGCAGCCGGGCGCTACGGATTGCCCGAGCGGTGACGGCGGCCGATCGCTTCTGATCGCACGCGGTGGGGTCCCCACTGCCGCGTCCGAGCGAAACCTCGCGCACGCGGGGAGCGATGTGAGCGTGCGCATTGACGCTTCTGCCCTGTGGCCCGTATAATCTCGCTTCTTCTCTTCGGGCAGTGCTGTCCTCATCGGGAGGCGTCACGTGCCATCAATGGGGACCCTTTGCTCGTTGTCCGTGTCGTCGGACCTGTGGTTTGTGGTCATGGCAGACCTCGCACCCACCGACCTCGCAGCCCGTTTCACCGTCCGCTCGGCGGTCCTTAAGGATCGTTCGCTCGGCCGGTCCGTGGTCGACTCATGACGCTTGACCGCGTCGATGACTCAATCTGCGGCGAGGCGTTCGGCCGCCGTTCCAGCGCTGGAACGACCGTCGATCCTCTTGCGAAACTGGTGTCGACGGAATTGGAGGCTGCCGCACCGCGGTGACTCCATACCACCGTCGTCGGACAGCGGGGCCACTCGGGCTATGGAGCTCGCGTGGCCGTTGTGTTTTTTCGCCGACTGTGCTGACTGTTTCGACATCCTGACATCCTGACATCCTCTCTCCTCCTCAAGCGCCATGAACTCTGAAACTCTTCGCATTCTCGACTCGATCGCCCGTGACCGGAACATCGATCGCGAGCTCCTCTTCCACGATCTCGAGCAGGCGATGATCAGCGCGGCGCGCAAGCATTTCAACTCGCTGGATACCGAAGAATTCGGCTGCGAGATGGATCGTCTGAGCGGCAAGATCACGCTTTGGCGCAACACCGAGGACGATGTCAAAGAGTTCATCGGGCTCGAGACGCTCGGTCGCATTCCCGCGCAGACCGCCAAACAGGTCATGATCCAGCGCTTCCGCGAGGACGAGCGGAACAGCCTGCTCGATGAATTCGCGAAGCGTCAGGGCGAGCTCGTGACCGGCGTGGCGCAGCGCTACGAGGGCGGGGCGCTGGTCGTCCAGATCGATCGTGCCGAAGGCTTCATGCCGCGCTCTGAGCAGATTCCCGGCGAGCAGTTTCAGCCCGGTGATCGCGTGCGGTGCCTGATCCTTGATGTGCGCGACGCGGTGAACCAGGTCAAGATCGTGCTGTCGCGCTCGCATCCCGACTTCATCCGCAAGCTCTTCGAGACCGAAGTGCCTGAAGTCGCCGAGCGTGTGATTGAGATCAAGGCGATGGCCCGCGAGCCGGGCTTCCGCACGAAACTCGCCGTCTCCTCGATCGATTCCAAGGTTGACGCGGTCGGCGCATGTGTCGGTGTGCGCGGCAGCCGGATCCGCAACATTGTTGACGAGCTTGGTGGCGAGAAGATCGACATCGTCCGCTGGAACGAGTCAAGCCAGATTCTGATCGCGAACGCGTTGAAGCCGGCCGAGGTCGAAGAGGTGAGCCTGTGCTTTGAGCTCGGACGCTCGACGATCATCGTCCGTGATGACCAGCTCTCGCTCGCGATCGGGCGCCGCGGCCAGAACGTGCGGCTCGCAGCCCGACTCACCGGTTGGGACATCGATATTCTGACACCCGCCGAATTTGCGAAGGGCCTCGAAATTGTCGAGGCGACGCTCCGATCGGTGGAAGGCGTTACGGACGAGATGCTCGATCGCATGGGCGCGCTCGGCATGATCAGCGTGTTCGATATCGAAGAGGTCGGAACACCGGTCTTGGTGCAGGAACTCGGCATGAGTGAAGAGCTTGCTGAGCGCGTCGTCGTGACGTGCTCGGAGCGGGCGAAGGAAGTCGCCGAGCAGCAGGCGCGCGACAAGGCTGAAGCGAGCGCCCGGGCTGCCGAAGACCGTGCGGCGACGGACAGCATTCTCGGCGGGGGATCCGCCGGTGCGAGCGGCGGGGCAGCGGCACCCGGGAGCGGCTACTCAGCGCGTGCTGCGGTGCCAGTACCGGACGCGGCGGCGGAAGCTGCCGCTGCAAACATTTTGGGCGGCGGCAATGGCTGACGGATATTGAGTTGGGTCGCAGGGACGAGTTGGGACGGTGAGACAGAAGGCGTTTGAGACCGCTCCGGTCGCAACGCCGTACGCCTCGGGACACGCCTGAGGCGAGGAGATCCGCTTGACGATTGTGAAGAAGACCGCTTTGAAGGTCCACCAGCTCGCGAAGGAGCTGGGTGTCAACTCCAAAGACATCGTGGCCCGGTGCCAGGCTGAAGAGATTCCGGGCATCACCGCCCATCTGTCGCCGGTATCTGTCGGACTCGCGCAGACGATCCGTGAGTGGTTCAGCGGCGGCGCCCCCGCGGCGGCGGACGCAGCGGATGCGCCAGCAAGTTCTGATGGGAAGTCAGAGCACGCTGCGCGCGCTCCGGTCCCCGAAGCAGTGGCGCCTCCGGCGGTCGCGCGCAAGGCTGCGAAGAAGGCTGTTGACGCTGTATCGAACGGCGCGGCGCCGTCGCATCCAGTGCCAGCCCATCCAGCGGCAGGCCACTCGGCTACCACCCCCACGCGGGAGTCCCGCGAAACCAAGCCGGACGGCGAGGCCTCCGGCGGCGCGTCGCTCGCTGAGCATGTCGCGAGGGATACGCACGCGGCTGCGCCGTCGCCAGCTGCGCATGGCAAGCCGCACGCCGGTCACCCGGTGGAGAATTCGGCTGCGCCGCGCGCAGCTGACCGCACCGCGTCCCAAGCCGAGACGTCCCTGAACGCCGGAGCGGACCCCGAAGCGGACGCCGACGAACCGGAAATCCACGACTCGAAGCATCAGGCGAAGCCGCACGCGAAGAGCGCCGGCAGCGCTGAGGCGCCGCAGCGCCAAGCCGGTGCTGGCGGGCAATCCAGTCAGACTGCCTCGGCGCGGACACACGCGCCCGAAGGTCCGAAGGCTGACGCACCGGCTGCGCGGCCGGGAACGCGCGGCAACGTTCCGACGCCAATTCCCTCCGCGCAGCACCAGCGCGGTTCGGCGAGCACCAAGCCAGGCTCACCGTCGCATCGCACGCAAAGCGCAGCAAGCGCCTCGGCCGGCGCTCGTGAACGCGCTGCGCAGACGGCGCGGCCGACCGACAGTCCCGCCACGCCGCAGCGGCCCACGCGCCGTCCGGATGGCGGGCCGCAGCCCGGCGAAGGGACGGCGCGGCGAGGTCCTCAAACAGCTGGCGACGCGGCAACAGATATGGGTGGCGACGGCAATGTGAGCTTTGAGCCGCAGGCCCCGCCGGTCATGAACATTCCCAAGCGGCCTGACATCGTCAAGCCGGTGGGACCCAAGCTCGAGCTCCCGATCAAATCCGCGATGGCGGGCCCGAAGGTCATTCGCATCGAAGCGCCGGAACAGCTTCCGGCGCCGCGACCGCGCAGTGCCACGAGCGGCGCCGGTGGCCCGATGCGCGTTGGCCGCACGGGCGGCAGCGGAACCGGAGGCACGACTGGCGGCGCGAGCGGACGGACCGATGATCGTCGCGGCGGCGCGGCAGGTCGTGGTGGACGCCGCGATGATGCAGGACGCAGCGGACGCCTCGCCCGCGCGGGCGCAGCGCCAGGCGCGCCTGGAGAGCCTTGGCGCCCGCAGGATCTTCGCGAGCGCGAAGATCGTCTGTCGCGCTCGGAAGGCTTCTTCAAGTCCCATCGGCGCGACAGTCTGAAAAAGTCGGGACCGGGCGGCACCCGTCCGGGAGAAGAACCCGAGAACGAGCCAGTCCGCATCAGCGAACCGATCACGATCAAAGAGCTGTCGGCCGCTACGGGTGTGAAGGCCGCGGACATCCTCCGCAAGCTCTTCCTCTCGGGCACCGTCGCCACGATCAATGCGTCCATCGACTCCGAGCGGGCGATGGAAATCATGATGGACTTCGACATCGAACTGATCGTTGTCGAAAGCAAGTCGGCCGCCGAGATCATTGAGTCGCGCTTCGCCGACCGTGAAAAGGTGGACGTCCGTCCGCGCGCGCCGGTGGTCACGATTCTCGGCCACGTCGATCACGGCAAGACGAGTCTGCTCGACCGGATCCGCAATGCGAACGTCGCGGCGGGCGAAGCGGGCGGCATCACGCAGGCGACGAGCGCGTTCCAGGTGCCGGTGAAGGGCGGCGAGACGACACGTCTCGTCACGTTCATCGATACGCCGGGCCACGAAGCGTTCACGAACATGCGTGCACGCGGTGCCAAGGTCACCGACATTGTGGTGCTCGTCATCGCAGCCGATGACGGCGTCATGCCGCAGACAATCGAAAGCATCAATCACGCGAAGGCCGCAGGCGTCGCGCTCGTCGTCGCTCTCAACAAGATCGACAAGCCGGAAGCAACCGAAGCGAACATCCGGCGCATTCTCGGGCAGCTTGCGGAGCACGAGCTGAACCCGGTCGAGTGGGGCGGCAAGACGGAAGTCATCCGCACCAGCGCCACGAAGAACGAAGGCGTTCAGGATCTGCTCGACATCCTCGACTATCAGGCCGATCTGCTCGGTCTCACGGCCGACTTCGGCGGAACCGCCCGCGGCACCGTGCTCGAAGCGAAGATGGAAGAGGGTCGTGGACCGGTCGCGAACGTCATCGTCCAGGAAGGCACGCTCAAGAAGGGCGACTTCATCGTCGTCGGCCGCGGCTTCGGTCGTGTGCGCGACATCGTCAGCGGTCGTGGCGAACGCGGACAGGTCGCGCTGCCGTCGAGTCCGGTGGCGATTTCCGGCATCGATCAGCTCCCTGACGCCGGTGACAAGTTCTACGTCGTCGAATCGCTGAAGGCCGCCGAGCAGGCTGCCGAAGAGCGGCGGCGTCTCGATCGCGAACGCGAACTCGCAGCGCCGAAGATCACGCTCGACAACATCTTCCAGCATCTGGAAAAGGGTCAGCGGAAGGAGCTCTCGCTCGTCGTCAAGGGCGACGTGCAGGGTTCGGTCGAAACGCTTCGCGCTGTCCTCGTCAAGATCTCGAGCGACGAGGTCGCGGTCAGCGTCAAGCATTGTGCCGTCGGCGGAATCAACGAAAGCGACATCGCTCTCGCGGAGGCCACCAACTCGATCATCGTCGGCTTCAACGTGACGAGCTCCTCGAAGGCCCGCTCGCTTGCAGAAGCGCGCGGCATCGAGATCCGGCTCTACGACGTGATCTACGACCTCACCGATGATGTCGTCAAGGCAGCATCGGGACTCCTTGCACCGGAGCTCAAGCTCGAAGTGCTCGGCCACGCGGAAGTGCGTCAGGCGTTTCGGATCTCGAAGGTCGGCATGATCGCCGGCTGCTACGTGCTCGACGGAACGATCGAACGCAACGCCCAGATCCGTGTCACGCGCGGCGGCATTGTCATCGAGAAGGATCGCCGGCTCGAGCAGCTCAAGCGCTTCAAGGACGACGCCAAGGACGTTCGTGCCGGTCAGGAGTGCGGCATGAAGATCGTCGGCTACGACGACATCAAGGTCGGCGACGTGCTCGAGTGCTACAAGACGATCTCCGTGTCCCGTTCGCTCTGACGCGTCGCGTCGGTGTCCATCTGATTGCCACTTGCTTCCATTTCGGTTCCTCATGTCGTCAGAGAAGCCACGCCCGCCACATCAGTCCTCGCTCGCCGCGGCTCTCGAAGGAGCCGAGCGGCGCGGCGGCGGCGCGCCGTCCCCGCGCGTGGCGCAGATCGCTTCGCTCATCTCGCGCGTGCTGCGCGAGCGATTGCTGCGCGGTCTCAATGATCCGCGCGTGCAGGGCATGGTGTCGGTCGTCGGCGTCGATCTTTCGCCCGACATGACGTTTGCGCGAGTCCGCATCAGCGTGCTGCCGGCCGACCGCGGTCGGCTCACGCTCTCGGGCATCGTGTCAGCGACGCGGCACCTAGAAGCTGCGGTCCGCAAGGCGACGCGGCTGCGACGCGTGCCGCGTCTGTCCTTCGAACTCGATGACTCGATGAAACGCGAAGCCGCGTTCATGAGCGCGCTCAAGGAAGCGAACGCCGAAGAACATCCGGGTTCCGAAGACCAGCCGGGTTCCGAAGACCCGGTGCACGAAGCTGAGCCCGACGACAACACCGAATGATCAGCAGTCTGCCTAAGACCGCTCTTTGCTTCCGAGCCCGGAAGCGCCTCTGAGGACCCACCACTGTGAAGACCGACGCCTCTGCGACGACGCTCTCCGCGATGAAGCTCGCGCCGATCCTGAAGCGACACACGCCGGCGACGCTGCCTCCGGCGGCGACCGATCCGATCGAGACGCTGGTCGAGTCGTTTCTTCTGTGGGAGGCGTCCACAGCGCAGCGGACTGCGGCAATCGAGCGTATCCGCAAGGAGTGCGTCGACTTCAACGAACTGCGCGTGTGCCTTCCTGAGGAGATCATCAGCATCCTCGGCAGCCGCTATCCGTTCGTCGATGAACGGGCGACACGCATGCGCCGCTCGCTGAACGACCTGTACAAGCGCGAGCACAAAGTCAGCCTCGATCACGTCACCGCACTCGGCAAGCGCGAGCAGCGTCACTACGTCGAGAATCTCGACGGCATGCTGCCGTTTGTATCGAGCCGCATCCTCCTGTTTCATTTCGGCCAAGCGATGGTGCCGGTCGACGATCAACTCGCGGAGCTTTTTCGTGAGCAGAAACTCGTCGCCAAAGAAGCAAGCACCGCCGAGATCGCACACGCCCTTGTGCACCTGAATGGCAAGCAGTCGGCGTCGCTCGATGAGTCCATGAAGCTGCACTTTGCAATGACGGCGTATGTCGATGCCGCCTGGGAGAAGGACCCCAAGGCGATGCAGAAGAACAAGCAAGTGCGACTTGCAGCGCAGATGGCGTCGGAGCGTGCGGCGCGGCGCGAGGCGGAAAAGGCTGCGGAAGCAGCGGCGAAAGCGGCCGAGGCAGCAGCGAAGGCCGAAGCGGAGCGCGTCGAACAGGCCAAGGCGGCGGCGAAGGCTGCTGCGCGGGCAGAAGCGAAGGCGGCCCGCCAGGCAATGCAGCAGGCGGCCAAGGCGGCGCAGCAGGCGGCGGCGCAGGCACTCGCCGCCAAGGAGGCGAAGGACGCGAAAGTCGCGCGCGCGGCAACGAAGGCAGCTGCGGCAGCCGCGCCGCGCAAGGCCGCAACAGGCGCGGTGAAGACCGCGGGCAAGACGGGCAAGTCGGCCGTCAAGCAGAAGAAGCCGGCACCGAAGGCCAAGAGCAAAGCGGCGCCCAAGCCGGCACCAAAGCCGAAAGCAAAGCCCGCGCACAAGCTCGCGAAGCCGGGAAAAGCGCGTGCGGCCGGCAAGCCCGCCACGAAGGGCGCGAAGAAGTGAGCCGGTCGCATCGGGTTCCAGTTGGAACTCGACGCGAGCTGCGCGGCGTGGAGAGGCGTCCCTGCCACCAGCGGATCGCAGCATGGACTGCGGCGCTGATGATCGTCATGGCGTTGACGCTGGCGGCCGGCGCTGCGCCGCAGGATGAGCGCGCGATCCCGGATCCGCCGTGGATCATCCTGCCCGGTGTTACGGAACCGTCCGAGGGGCCGTGGACTGCGACGAGCCTTGCGGAAATTCTTGCCGCGCTGGCTGTCGAACTGAATACCGACGCGTCTCTACGCCCGCCAGCACCCCCGCGGGCAGCGATCGCACCGGACGTGCAGTTCACCGCTCTCAAGCGCTACGTCGAGGGCAAGGCTGCGCTCACGGAGGGCAAGGCGCTTGTCGCAGTTCAGAAGCTGGAGATGGCACTGGCCGCTGATCCCGCTGCGCCGGCCATTCTCGCTGAGCTCGCGCTTGCGTACAGCCGCATCGGGAATCAGCAGAAGGCGACGGCGATATACGAACGGCTGCTCGAGGTCGATCCGGGACGACCGGAAGCGCTGCTGGCACTCGGGTTGCAGGCGTCCAATCGCGGCGAATCCAAGCAGGCAATTATGGCGCTTGCGCCGCTCTTTCTGCTGCCTCACGACACGAAGCGCGCAGCGTTTCAGTCGTTCCGCGCGGAAGCGGAGACTGCCGTGGAACTCGCACTCGCGCGGGCCCTCCGCGACCTCGGCGCCGACCGGGCGATTGTGGAAGTCTTGACCGTTGCCAACGCGCGCCCCACGACGACCATCGACAACTGGCAACGCGCCGAAGCGCGATCGATGCTCGGCGACGCGCACGCGCGGCTCGGCGCAATCGAGGAGGCGAGTGCGGCGTGGTCCGGCGCGTTGCGTGCAATGTCGGATGGCGCGGCGACTGCACCCATCGCTGCACAGCCGGCCCTGGTCGCCCGCGCGATGTGGGGTCACATGGCGAACGGGCGCGATGACGAGTCGCTGACTGCGCTGCAGGATCTTGTCGACGGTGGAGAGAGCGGCAGTCCGACCGACGAAGCCATCGCGCTCGCTGCCTGGCTCGAGGCGAACCTGGAGTCGCGCGAGGCGATCATTGCGTGGTCGGAAGCGCTCGCCCCTCCGCCGCACGATGCGGCAGTGGCACGCCTTGTTGCGGCGCTCGATCCGCGTGAGGCGACGCACCGGCTTGCGAGCGCCGTCGATCCGCAGCGTCCCGACCGCAAGCTGCTGCAGGCGCTCTTCGCTTCCGCTGCACGGGAGAGTCCCGAGCAGCTCATCAAGATCGCGGCGGCGGAGCTCGACGCGTGCGTGTCCGATCCTGACAGCGTGATCGAAGCGCTCGTTCGCTGCGGCCTTGACGCGCCGGCGCTGGTGCGGGCCAGCGCCAGCAATTGCACGACGTCCGAGTGCGTCGCACTTCGCATTCGTCTTCTTGCGGAGTTCGGTCGCACCGGCGCAGCGTGGGATGTCGGCATGCAAGCGAGTGCGGCGCAGCCAGAGCAGGTTGACCAGCGCATCGTCCGCGCCATGCTGCACGTCGCGGCCGCCGCTGAGGAGTTGTCGCTCCTTAACGAGTGGGCGCCGCGTGTCGCCAAGGATGATGTGAGCAGCCAGCTTGAACTTGCGCGGGCGGCGCGCCGCTGCGGTGACGGCGATCAGGCTCACGCGATCGCGCAGTCGGTTGAGGCGCGATCCGAAGGCGATCCTCGCCTCCGCGCTCAGGCGTTCACGCTGATGGCCCAAGCCGCTGCGGATGTCGCAGCCCGGCGGAGCAGCGCCGATGCGTTACGCGACGCGATTGTCAGCGCCCGCGCCGCCATTACGGTCGATCCCTCGTTTGAACCGGGATGGCGGCTGCTGCTGGGTCTGAACGATGCGCTCGCCGCCGGTTCTAGAGCGAGCGCCGGAGACAAGGCGCAAGCAAGCGCGCTCCGCGGTGAGGCGCTCGACGCAGTTCCGCAAAGCAGTCTTGCGCTGCAGCTCGCGGTTGAGCGGCTCTTTTCAGGCGGCCGCGGCGCTGATGCGCTCGAACGGCTCTACGCCCGTGCTGCGTCGGACGTGACCGAACCGGACCTCCTGAACACCGTCGTGCGAACCCTTGTCGCCGGGGATCGCCGTGCCGACGCGCTGAGTATCTTGGAGAACCGCCTGCTGCTGACTCCGGCCGATACCAGTGCGTGGCAGTTGTGGATGGAAACCACGATCGCGGATGGCCGGGCGGACGACGCGTATGAACGGCTGCTGGAACGGGCAACGGGCGACGGAACCGACGCAGGCGAAGATCCGATTGCGGTCCGTCTGCTGCAGTTTGCACTGCGGGCGCTGCAGCGGAACGACGAAGCCGACGTCTTGGCGACACGGCTGCTCACGGAACATCCTCCCAGCGCCCGCCGCGATCTCACGCAGGCGGCGCAGTCGCTCGCCACGGACGACGCTCCGCGCGCCGTCGCAATTCTCGACGATGTCGTGCAGCGCATCGCGACGCTCACGCTTCGCGACGTCTTTGCGTCGCTCGAACTCGCGGCGCGACTTCCGGAGTCGGACGACCGCCGACGATTGACGATTCGCTTTGGTGACGAGCTTCTGGAGCGCACAGCGGCACATGGTCCCGATGCTGCCGGCGCGGATCCGGCGCTCGTTCTGCGGGCTGCTCTGCTCGTGAGTCTTGAGACGCCGGGTGCCGAGAGCGCAACGCGGCGACGGCAGCTGGCGGAACGGGCTGCGTCAGCAGCGATACGTGCGCCGACGGGCGTCACCGGGCGCGAAGCGCAGGCGTGGCAGGCGGCGGCGCAGATGTTCGCGGAGGAGGAGCGGTTTGCCGATGGCTCGGAGTTCGTCGCCACGCTTCTCCGTCTCGACGAACGACTTGATATCACGACTGCGACGCGACTCGGCGTCATTTGCTTCACACTCGATGCGGCCGCCACCGGGCGATCCGAAGACGCGGTCGCTCTCTTTGGCCTGCTGCGGTCCCGCGGCGCGCGGCCGTTCGCAAAGGAGCTGCTGCCGACCGAGCGCGAAGCGGACGGTCTCTACCAGCTTGCAGGTCTGTTCGGCATGGTGGGCGATGATGCGGGCGCGACGGCGATTCTGACGCTGGCACTCGAGCAGGATCCGGATCATGGCAGCACATTGAACAATCTCGCGTGGGCGCGGCTCGAACAGGGCGACAGCGGCCCGGAGGTCGAAGCGATGCTCGAGAAGGCGCACGCGCAGCGGCCGGACGATGCTGCAGTGCTCGACTCGCTCGGATGGCTGCGATACAAGCGGGGAAGATTTTCCGAGGCGATCACACTGCTGAACGCGGCGATCGAGCGCGGCAGCACGAATCCCGGCATCGAACCCTTTGATCATCTTGGCGATGCAATGTGGCGCGCCGATGACAAGGTGAAAGCGATCGAAGCATGGCGCGATGTCCGTCGTATCGCTGACCGCGAGTACAGCCGGTCGATGATGTTGCGCGTGCTCGGTCAGCATCAGCGGAGCGAGTACGGTGTCGAGGTGATCGACGGACCGAGATGGTGGCAGAAGAACTACGGTCGCGTCATTGATCGCGCCGAGAAGAAGTTGGCGCAGTGCGCGGCGGGGAACGCGCCGGATATTGCACCCATCAAGGGTGCGATCGCGCCTGCTGCGTCCCGTTGACAGTGCGTTCTTTATCGAGAGAGTGAATGTCTTCATGGCTGGTCACAGTGCGTGGAAAAACATCAAGCATCGCAAAGCTGCTGTCGACGCGAAGCGCGGCAAGATCTGGAGCAAGTGCAGCCGCGCGATCATCGTCGCCGCGCAGCGCGGAGGCGGCGACATCAAGTTCAACGCATCGCTGCGCATCGCCATCGATGAAGCGAAGGCGGCGAACATGCCGCGGGACACCATTGAGAAGGCCGTCAAAAAGGGCACAGGCGAAGGCGGCAGCGAACGCTATGACTCCGTCCGCTACGAGGCGTTCGGCCCCGGCGGCACCGCGATCCTGATCGATCTCCTGATAGCGAATGCAAACAAGACTGCTGCCGAGCTGCGGACCGTCATCGACAAGAACGGCGGCAAGTTCGGTGTTCCCGGATCCGTGGCGTTCGGATTCACCCAGCAGGGGATCATTGTGATTCCCGCATCATCGGCGACGGAGGAAGCGGTGATGGACGTCGCGCTGGCGCACAGCGCCGACGATGTCATCGCCGACGAGGACTACGTGCAGGTGACATGCAAGCCCGCCGATTTCGAAACTGTGCGTGGCGCGCTCGAAGCGGCGAAGTTCACAATCGAGAACGCCGAGATCGCGTACATCCCGCAGACCACCGTGTCGCTGGACGTGGACAGCGCCCGCAGGCTGCTGTCACTGATCGACGCGATCGAGGATCATGACGACGTGCAGAAAGTCTTTCACAATGCCGAGATCCCCGACGAGGCGCTCCCGGAGTGATTGCGACATGATCCGCGCCACGTTCCAGTTCTTCGGCCGCGTCCAAGGCGTCGGCTTTCGCATGACGGCCAAGCGCATCGCCCTGCGATTCGCCCTCAGCGGCTACGTCCGTAACGAGGACGAGGGCTCCGTGCTCTGCGTCATCGAAGGGGCGCCTGACGAGATCGACTCGTTCCTCGCCGGTGTGTACGAGGCAATGAAGAACAACATCACCAAGGTCAATCAAAACCGCACCGTCCCGACGGCGGAGTTCGACGGATTCTCAATCCGGAACTGACTCGCTTACGCTCTGCTCTGTGCCCTCCAGCCCTCCGTGCCTCAGCGGCGAGCGAGCAGAGCGCGACGCACCACCTCTCCGAAGGTCGCCGCCACCCTCCGTTCATCGCCACCACGCCAAACTGCCGATCACCTTCTCATGCAACGCCGCATCCTGATTCTTTCGCTGCTCACACTTGCTGCCGGCGCGACCGGGTGCACGACGCACACCGAGACATTTGCGGGCCCCGACACCGGTGCGCACACCGATGCGCAATGGACCGACCAAGTCTGGACCGCCATGGTCAAGACGGCGGAGAGTCCGAGTTACAGCGACTGGCACGTGATCGAAAACGATGTCTGGGCCGACGAAGGCAGCGGCCGGATTGAGATCTGGCGGCTGCTGCGCCGGTACCAGGATCCGGCAGGGCAATGGGACCGGCTCGAAGATCAGGAGTGGAAATTCTCGATCGTGCTCGATCCGACCGATCCGCCCGTTGCGAGTTTCAAGGTCCGCACCCTCTGCGTTCCCAGTCACAGCTGGAACGAGGCAGACCGCTACTTCAACGACGTGTGGACGCTTCTGGGCGGCAGGCGGCCGGACATGTGGCCGGCGGTTCCCGCGGGGAGTGTGAAGTCAACCAAGCCCACGGTGACGCCGCCAGCCGACGAGCCCGAGCAGCCGGCGCCGCCCGTCGAGGTTCCCAACGACGAATCGTGAGTGCTGGGCGAGTCCCGCCGTGGATGCATGAACCCGACACACCAGAATCCTCCTGGACTGACGTGCGCCACGTGCGGCTTTGGCTTGCGTTGCGCGTCCCCCCAAGGACCGTGTCCCGAATGCGGCCTCGCGGTGTGGCGTTCGATCGCATGCTGGAACGATCCAGCACAGCGCGGGCTTTCCCGCATGCGGAATGCGTTGCGATTGGGAGGCGTGGCATCGATCGCATACGCGATGTGCACCGCAGCCAACGGCGTCATGGTGCTCTTTCTTGATCCGACCCAGATGTTCACGTCGTCGCAGCCGGGCGGAGTTGCGCGAACCGGCGCGACGGGCATCGCCAGCATCAACATCGGCACGTTCGGCGTCACCATGCTTGTCGGCTGCATTACGATCATTGTGATGGCGATCTGGTGGCTTGCGTGGCTCATCGCCACCACGCGAATAGCGCACCAGGCGTGGCCGCAGATTCGCCCGGCGGCGCAGCACCTGACAATTGCACTGTGGTCGTGTGTGGCCTCATTCGCCCTGATGAGCTGCTGTGGCGGCATAGCGCTCGCGCTGCCGCGGGCGGTTCTCGTGTTCGCCCTCGAATTCTCGTGCCTTCTTTGGACCACGCTGTATCTGACCGTGCGTTTCGTGACGCAGCTCGGGGTGGCAACCGAATGTTCGCTCCCATTCGCATCGCTGGTGCGGACGCTGGCGATCGTGGTGCTGATCGCGGCGGCTCTGCAAGGCATCGGCGCGCTCATCTTTCAGCCGGTGGTCGTGCCGAACATGGCAGCGCTGATGTCGGGCCAAGGCGGCATTCCGCAGATCCCGCCGACGCCGATGGCGCTGCGCATCGGGACAGCGATCGTGCAGATGCTTGGCGCGCTCGCGATGCTGCCGCTGGCTCTTGCCGCATGGCGCGTTGCGAAGATGATCCCGGCGCCCGTGGCCCTCATTGTTCCATTGGTCCCGCCGCGCGCCTGATGCAATGTGCGCGATCTGTGCGCTGCGGGTCCATCACTCATGGAACAGAGCAGCGCGACTCCAGCGCCGCGCTCCACTCCGCCCGACGCTCGATCGCTCGGCGCGTCCTTGGATGCTCATCGCCGAACGCTTCTCGGAGCATCACGATGGATTCATCACCGTGGGTGATCGCGTCTTCGTAGCGTCCATGCCGCGCGAGGAAGTTTCCGTAGTTGCCCAGCGTTGCCGCGACCTCCTCATGACCTGCACCGTAGATGGCGCTTGATGCTCAATGACGTTCGGAACAGCTGCTCGGCTTTGACCACATCGCCGTTTGCCTCTGCGACGTTGGCGCGAATGCCCTCCACGAGCTCTGCGAGAAGGTGCCCGCCCTGGTCACTCTCGATAAGGCGGGCGCGTGTCCGTTCGAGCAGTGTTCGCGCCTCGACAAGATCGCCGGGATCAGCAGATTCCGCGAGCGTTGCCGCGAGATAGAAGGCCGCCTCGTCGATGAGCACATCGTCGAGTGGTTTGGCTTCTCCCGCGAGTCGGAGTGCGGCCCGCCGCGCCACCACGGCGCCCTGCGAATCGTCAAGACTGTCGCACGACCGCGCGACAAGATCGAGGGCATCAATCAGCGCGGCCGCAGTAGCCAGTGCTACACCGATGCGGTGTCCAGCGACAAATCGTCGTGCGAGTTCGATACGGCCCGGTGGGCGAAGCAGCAGCGGCTCGCCGCTGAGTGCGCGGCGAATGTCCTCCGCCAGCACTGTCGCGCTTGGGTAGCGGCGATCGGGTTCCTTCTCCAGCAGAAGATCAACGATCGCCGAAGTCGGTGATCCATGCATGATCGGTGCGATCGATGATGATGTTCGACGGCTTCACGTCGCGGTGCAGGATGCCGTGTCGATGGGCGTAGGCGAGAGCGTCGGCAATGCCATGTCCCCAACGCATTACGAGGCGCGGATCGAGCGGTGTGCCGTCATGGCCCGATGCTTCAGAGGCGTGCACATCACCCGATCGCTGACGGACTCGATGTGCATGAATGCGCTGCGCGAGCGAGCTGCCGTCGATGAACTGCATCGCGTAATACGGCACGCCGCCCCACACGCCCGTCGCATACACCAGCACAAGGCGCGTGTGATGCAGTGCACCGGCAGCGCTCGCCTCACGGCGAAACCGCTCGGTGGACGCGCCGATAGACGAATCCCGGGCGAAAGCACTTTCAGCGCAACGCGACGGCCGAGGGAAATCTGCTCAGCTTCATACACCACGCCCATCCCGCCGCGGCCGACTTCGCGCAGCAGTCGGAAGTCGCCCAGGACCAATGCGCCGGGCCTCTGGAGTTCGTAAAAGTCGAGCATCGGCCCGCACGCCGGCGAGTCGCTGTTCTCGCGCACGAGGCGGACCACTTCAGCGAGCTGACGGATCTCGGACTCTTGCCGCGGGTGGCGCCGAATCAGCACGTCGAGACTCGATGATGGATCATCGCGCAGCGTGTCGAGGACCCCAGCCAGCACGTCAGCGAGGCCTTCACTCACCGCGCCGTTCGCTCCGGGCAATCCGCCCTCTGCGTCTTCGGTCGATCCGTTCCATCCGTCGGACGCGCCGGCGATCATCGGTGATCCTGCCTCTCCTCGCGCAGCGTTTCGCCAAGACGGCGCACGGCTGTGCAGAGAAGCACGCTGAGTGCGCCGGGGGTTCGATTCATCGCCAGCGCAGCGTCTGTTGTCGACATCCCATGGACGATCCGCAGTCGAATGACATCGCGGTATGACGGGGGCAGCTCCGCAATGGCGCGATCGATTGCCAGGGAACGCTCCGCGGCGCGGGCGTCTTCGCTCGGCGGGCAGATCCGCGCGAGGACATCCTGGCCACCATCACCGATCCGGCAGCGGGAGGCTCGCTGCGTGCCATCAGCATCTCCCACACCGGGGCGGTCGCGAGCATGGTCTTTTGGGTTGCGACCGCGCTCATCGCGTGGCTGCTGTTGGGCGGACTGCAGGCGCTGCGCAGGCGGCTGCGGCGCGCGCAAGGCGCCTGCGTCGCATGCGGCTATCAGATGGCGACACCCGGCTATCCCGGATTATTCATCAAGTATGAAGCGCGCAGAAAACTCCGCCAGCGTCGCGCTCTGACGGCGACCGGCGCGCCGTG